>SWCA01008521.1_pt1 | contig 43699 bp, 39 predicted proteins | sample 4692961 | NCBI WGS metagenome assembly SWCA01 (sample SAMN10267275, study PRJNA491770) | bioreactor metagenome | isolation source: DHS bioreactor inoculated with | place: Japan: off Shimokita Peninsula
AAAAAAGGAGCTAAAGAAAAAAGGGTATAATGATTATGCTTTATCTATGGTAAGTAGTCCAATTGATATAGAGGATGAAGAAGTGAGATCTGCAAAAGAAGAATACAATAAATTATATGCTAAAATAAAGGAAAGTACGGATAAAGAACAGGAAGAAGTATTAAATGCTGGAGGACTTTGTATATTAGGTACAGAAAGACATGAATCAAGAAGGATTGATAATCAGCTTCGTGGTCGTGCTGGACGTCAAGGAGATCCTGGGGATTCAAGATTCTATATTAGTCTTGAAGATGATTTGATGAGACTATTTGGAAGTGAAAAAATCATGGGTATTGTAGATAAATTAGGAATGGAAGAAGATATGCCAATTGAGCATGGTATCTTATCCAAATCTATAGAAGGGGCACAAAAGAAGGTAGAAGGAAAGAACTTTGCCATCAGAAAGCATGTCCTTCAATATGATGATGTAATGAATAAGCAAAGAGAAATCATCTACAAAGAAAGACGAAGTGTTCTTGAAGGAGAAAACATCAAGGACAATATCATGAGTATGGTAGAAAAAACAATAGAAAATGCAGTCATTACCTATACTGCAGATGGAAATTACCCAGAAGAGTGGGATTTAGAAGGCTTAAAGGAACATCTTTATAATACATTTCTTCCAAAGGATTCTATTGAATTTAAAAATATAGAAGAATTAGAGAAAGATATTATAAAAAATAATTTATTGGAGCTTGCTTTTAAATTATATGAAGAAAAAGAAAATGAAGTAGGATCAGAAAGAATGAGGGATATAGAAAGAATTATTCTTCTTCAAGTGGTAGATACAAAATGGATGGATCATATTGATGCCATGGAGCAGCTTCGCCAAGGAATAGGACTTAGAGCTATCGGTCAGGAAGACCCGGTAAGGGCATATCAATTTGAAGGTTTTGATATGTTTGAGGAGATGATTAAATCTATTCAAGAAGAAACCCTTAAGTATTTATATAATTTCACCATTCAAGAAGAAATAGAAAGAAAGCAAGTGGTGGATTTAGATACTTTATCTACAGATGGAGAAGAAAAAAAGACCATTGTAAAGGGAGACACTACAGGAAGAAATGAACCATGCCCTTGTGGAAGTGGTAAAAAATATAAAAAATGCTGTGGAAAAGAAGCCTAGGAGGGAAAGCATGCTAAATATACAAGAATATAATCAAAAACTAGAAGAGATGAAAAGTGCTATAGAGGAATTGAGGGCTTCTCTTTGACATTGCTGGTATAAAAGAGGAAATAAAAGGTCAAGAAATAGAAATGTCAGAACCTAATTTTTGGGAAGACAATGAGAGAGCGCAAAAGGTGCTTCAAAAAAATAAAGCTTTAAAGGAAAGTATAGATGCATTTGAAAAGCTTGAAAATGCTATAGAGGATATAGAGGTTTTAATTGAGCTTGCGCTAGAAGAAGGAGATTTATCTCTTGAAAAAGAAGTGAACACGAATATAGAAGAATTATACTTAAAAATAGAAGAAATGAAAATAAAAACCCTCCTAAGTGGAGAATATGATGAAAACAATGCTATCCTTTCTATTCATGCTGGGACAGGAGGATTAGATGCACAGGATTGGGCAAAAATGCTTCTTAGAATGTATGATAGATGGGCAGAGAGGAAAGGATATAAAATATATACTTTAGATCTTCAAGCGGATCCAGAAGCAGGAATAAAAAGTGCCACCATACTCATCGAAGGAATGAATGCATATGGATATTTGAAAGGAGAGAAAGGAGTACATCGAATTGTTCGAATTTCTCCTTTTGATCCTTCTGGAAAAAGACATACTTCCTTTGCATCCATAGATGTGGTTCCAGAACTAGATGATGATATTCAAATTGATATTAACCCAAATGATCTAAAAATAGATACTTATAGGGCCTCGGGAGCAGGAGGGCAACATGTAAATAAGACAGAATCTGCTGTGAGAATCACCCATATCCCTACAGGGATTGTAGTGCAGTGTCAAAACCAAAGATCTCAGCATCTGAATAAAGATAAGGCAATGAAAATGCTCATGGCAAAGCTAATAGAACTAAAAGAGCTGGAGCAAAAAGAAAGAATTGAAGATATTCAAGGAGAGTATTCTCAAATCGCTTGGGGCAGTCAAATCAGATCTTATGTATTTCAGCCTTACACTCTTGTGAAAGACCATAGGACGAATGCAGAGGTAGGAAATGTTCAAGGGGTAATGGATGGGAACATTGAAATTTTTATCAGTGACTATTTAAGATATATTAAAAAATAAAAATTAAACTACATTAAAAAATGATGTGTATGAAAAGGTTAACGATTTTTTATAAATATTTTGTTAAAAAAACTTGTGCCATGGAGTTAAAAATCCGTTAAAAAACTTCAACTGTTTGAACGATAGTGGATTTTGAAGTTTTAGGATTTTTATAAGCCATGGCACTTTGTTTTTTCAAAATATTTATTACAAGGGTGTTATTTTCATATACATCATTTTGCCTACTACATAAATACATCTAGGAGCATTCCACGAATATCATCTAATTTCTTGATGACAGAAAGTCTGTCTACCTCTTGACCTAAAAATTCCTTTGTAAGGGCACTTAATTCTCTATCCACGTTTTTTACAATTCCATATACTCTGTGGCGACCTCTTCTATCTAAGAAATTTTCTTGAGAAAAAGCATGGGAGTTATTTACTGCCACATCTAAAAATTCTCGAACGAGCTTTTTATATTCTATTAAATCCTTTAGGTATAACTTTTCGCCTATCTTGTCGGATTGTTCGGCTATCTTATCATATAAACCTTTTAGGTGATCTTTTACTTGTTCTGATTTGATTTTTTCGAATTTAGATTTAAATTCTGCACGCTGAATTTCTTTATTTTTTTTTACACTATTGACTTGATTTACTGCAGGTGTATTTTTTATTTCATTAACCCCGTTCAAAGGATCAGCTCCTTTCTTATTCCTTTTTCTATTATATACTATCGGCAATATAAATAGAAAGTTTTATAGTACTTTGTGCGGAATATTTAATAGAGGTTACTTCTAAACAATTGTATAAGAAATGTCGATAAAAGATATAACAAAAAGAGATAAAGGGTGGGCGATATGATTAATAAAGTAACGCAGCAAAATCCTTATGGCGTGATAACAGAAGGATATGGAGCTTTTAATACATCTTCTAAAGTAAGAGGAACTTTAATTGAAAAAAATGCAAATGATGTGAAAATTGATATAGGCGACAATAAAATTATGCAAGCAACCCTAAAGGATAAAATTGATGCACAGGTTGGAGATATAGTGGTAATAGATAAGAGAGAGATTGTTAAGTCTAAAACCACTATAGCATCAGATGTAGTCATAGTACAAAAAGATGAACAAGCACAGTATGAAGAAATATTAAACCGCTTAGATGTGCCTATCACCAAGGAAAATATAAAGGTAGCTAAAACCCTTGAGATCCATGACATTCAAATTACAAAAGAAAATATTCAATCTTTTGTCTTTAGTAAAAATTGTTTAGAAGATATTGTAGGAAATCTAGATTATGATAGTGCCATTAAGCTTTTAGAAAAGGATATTGATCTTGAAAATGATTCCCTTCAAAAAATAGCCGTTGCGCTAGAAGAAGTAAAGCATGAAGAGGAAGGTTTTGCTTTTTCTAAGTTATTTAAGAAAAAAGAAATTAATACAGAAGAAGCAGAAGAAATTGCAGAAAAAATATATGGAAGTAAAATGGGAAAAGATATAACGGATATCATAAAAGCCCTTTATAAAAGAGGGGTAAGTATTACAAAGAAAAACGTAGAAAAAGTAAATGACGTATTTTATAAGCTAGATAAGCTACAAGCAGTAGAAAATCAAACCTTGATTGATACGGTAAAAAACAAGGTAGAGGCAAGTATAGATAACTTGTATAAGCTAAAAAACTTTGTGAAAAAGGGGGCTATAGAAGCTGTCGATAAAATTAGTGCATGGACTACAAAAGCATACGAAAGCTTTACTCCTAAGGTATCTAAAATTACAGAAAAAGATCTTCAGCGTCTAGAAGAAGATATAAAATCTCTTTTAAGAAACATGGATATAAAGGATACTGATGAAAATATTAAGTTATCAAAGGATTTTATCAAAAATAATATAGAGGTTACAAAAGAAAATATAGAAAGTATTCAAGAAATGAAAGAAGCTTTAAAAGTATTAATTCAAAATTTAGATTATGATAAAGCGGCTGCATTAATAAAATCTGGTGTAAATATAGAAAAAGAAGATATAAGAAAAGTAGCAAATCAATTAAAAGAAATAGAAAATATACAAGTAGATGTAAACGTACAAAACAAAGAAGTAAAAGATCTTTTAGAAAAAATAAAGGATTTCAAAAAAATAGAGGATAAAGATCTATTAACCCTTTTAAAGAAAAATGTAGATTTTAAAATCAATAAAATTGACCAAGTGATCTTTAAGAAAAACAAGGATATGGTAGAGGAAATAACTGCTACCCCTTATGAGAATATGCATTTGAATTTATCAAAAACGAAGGAAGAAGAGGAACTATCAGAGGCGAATATAAAAGCAGCATTAGAAAAAATAGAGATACAGGTCACAAAAGAAAATATCCAAATTGCAAAGGAACTCACAAAACAAGATATAAAAATAACCAAAGAAAACATAGAAAGCATTCAGGAAATGAAACAGGCTTTAGATAAAGTAATAAAAGAATTAGAGCAAGGGGTAAAAGTAGACATTGAAAATAAAGATATACGAGTGTTAGCAAAAGAAATAGATGAAATAAAAGAGCAGGATAATACTGTAAAAGGTGCCATAGATAATGTAACAGAGCTTAAAAATATAGAAAATAAACAACCCGTATCCTCTCTTAAAGAAGAGATGGATTTTAGTATAAATAAACTACAAGAAAAACTGCCTCAAAATAAGGATAGAAACAAAGTACAAACAAAGGAAATCGATTTTAAAGTATCAGAGGAAGAAATAAAAGAAAGTTCACAAAACATACAGGTGCAAGATACAAAGGAAAATATAACCGCAGTTCAAGAAATGAAGAAAACAGTAAAAGAAGACATGGAAGAATTAAATAAAAAGCAAACATCTGAATTAACAAAAGCTGAAGTAGAATCAGAAAATATAGAAATAAGTAATATGGTAGAGAAAATCAATATATTGAAAAAAGTAGAAGATAAAGATTTAGTAGGAATGTTTAAGCAGGAATTAGATTTTCAAATTGAAAAAATAGAAGAAAATCAAAACACACAAACCCTCAACACCTCAATGGGTCGTATAAACAGATTAAGCCAGTTATTTGGTACTATGAAGGAATTAGATTTTAACGTAGTAGCGTTTCAAATGAGAAACAATATTCCAATAACCTTAAGAAATTTACAAAGCAGCTATTTATGGATAAACAAGAAAACCGAAAAACTAGAGCTGCAAAACCAAATAGAAAAAATAGAAATGCCAAAGGAAATAGGAAGAGAACAGGAAAATGGAATTCAAAAATATGTAAAAGAAAATAAACCGAGAATGCAAAGGGGAGTGGAAATAGCAAAGGCACTTATTCAAAACAGCCTTAGCTTAAGCAAATCAAATATTCAAAGAGTTTATGAGGCGTATGGGCATTATAAAAATGTAAGAGATCATTTGTCTAGTAATATGGTGATAGAAAGTGTAGAAAAAGGAATGCATATAGAAAATATGGATTTAAAGGATGTATCAGATTATGTAGATAATTGGGCAAAAAATATAGGAAAAGGAAACGAGGAATTAAAGTATTTTACACACCATATAACGAGTATGAATAAAGAGAGAGAAAGTGCTATTGCTCTTTTAATGAAGAGAAATAAACCGATCTCTTTAAAGGAAATTCAAAAAAATTCTTTTCTGTTAAAAAACAAAGATCAAGTAGGACATAAAATAGGGGATATGATTGATTTTTTAGAAGAAAGAGAAGAGGAAGATAATAAAGAAGGAGCCGCTGTATTAAAAAGTGTTTCTAAGGATATCTCAAAAAAATTAAAGGAAGGAAATGTGAATCCTGAAAAAGCTTATGAAGAAATAATGAATGCGGTAAAAGAAGTAAAAAACAATGTAAAAATACAGGAGGAAGAAGGCAGTAAAACCTTTCATAAAAAATATAAGGAATTACTAGATACCCTAGAACAAAGCCATAGATTAAATAAAGAAGAAAAAATGCTTCAATTCCCACTATATATGAATGAACAATTCACAAATTTAAATATGTTCTTTAGAGATAGGCAAAAAGGAAATAAAAAGATGGATGCAGAAGATATGTCTGTAGTGCTCAGTTTAGAAACGAAAAATATGGGAAATGTAAACATTCAATTAAAGGTGGATAAAAAACAAGTAAAGGTAGAAATGGGGATAAGTAAGGAAGAAGATAAAACCTATATTGAAAAATATGAAGGGATATTAAATCAACTTTTAGAAAAGGTAGGGTATGAATTAGGAGATATTTCTTTTGATGTAAAAGGAAAGGACAACCTCATGAAAATAGGAGAAAATGAAGTGGATAAAATATATAGGAATAAAGGTTTTTTAGACCTGAAAATATAGAGGTGGTATGATGAAAAAAGCCATAGCCCTTAGATATGATGAAAAAACAGATTATGCTCCAAAGATAACTGCTAGTGGTAAAGGCTATGTAGCAGAAAAAATAATAGAAAAGGCAAAGGAAAATAATGTACCTTTGTATGAAGATGAAAATTTAGCAAAGAACATGATTCATCTTGAATTAGGAAAAGAAATACCGAAAGCGCTGTTTGAGATTGTAGCACAGGTTTTAGTTTTTGTTGAAAACATAGATGAAAGAAAGAGTAAAAAAGAGTAAAGTTTTTACACCTTTCGGTCGATAAAAAAGGTGGAATATTTAAAACAGTAAGGGGGAGTTATTAAAATGAGAATAAATCATAATATATCTGCAATGAATGCCCATAGGCTATTAAATGTAAATAATACGCTTGGGGGGAAAGCCCTTGAAAAATTATCTTCAGGAAAAAGAATCAATAGAGCTGGAGATGATGCTGCAGGAATGGCAATTAGTGAAAAAATGAGAGCACAGGTAAATGGTCTTAAGATGGCATCAAGAAATACACTAGATGGAGTATCACTTGTTCAAACAGCAGAAGGAGCCATGGCAGAGGTTCACTCTATGCTTCAAAGAATGAGAGAACTAGCAGTACAATCAGCAAATGGAACCATGACAGATGCAGATAGAAGTGCAATCCAAGATGAAGTAAATCAATTAACTTCTGAAATAAACCGTATAGGAAATGGTACCGAATATAATACAAGAAATATATTAAAGGGAAATGAAGGACCAGATAGTAATACACAAGTGCATAGAATGTCAACTGGGTCAGCAGCTATTTATCTATCTACGAAAGGTTTTGCTGATGACGCTTCTGTACAAGCCCTTGGAAATTTACAAAATGAAAGTCTATCTGTATGGATTAATGGAGATGAAAAAGTAGTAAATTTAAATAGATTAAATGGAAGCGCTTCTGTTACGAAAGATACTTTATTAGATTGTATCAATGATGCTTTAGGAAAAGATGCAAAAGCAATATTTAGAGATGACAATACAATTGAAATAAAAACAGCTTCTATCAGTGGAGATAGCCAAGTAGAAATTACAGGTAGCTCAAAAGGAATTATATTTGGAGTGGATGCTGTAACCGGAAATTATAAAGTGAATGGCTCAGCTGAGAATGCATCAGGAACATCAAAAGGAAGCTTTTACTTTGATAAGCTTCCACAAGAAGGATCTATTCTTACAATAGGGTCTGAAAAAATAGAATTTTATGATAGCAGTAAATCTCCTTATATAGGATCGAACAGAGGAGTAGATATCCATAGTGGCGTTACAGGGAAATTTTCAGACTTAACGATCACTACAAATAGTATAAAAGGAGTGACTGCAGCAAAAGCTACAGCAACAGTGGAAGCAGCAGCTGGAGATACTTTAATGGTAACTGCGGGTGCAGATGGAATAAGCTTTAATAACATAGGTGTAAGAATAGAACAAAATACGAGTGATACCCTAGATGTTTCGGCTACTACTGGAAGTGAAATAGTAATAAAGCTAGCAGATACTACGCCAGGTAACAATACAGCCGCGGCAATTCAAACTGCAGTTAGAGCATTAGGAACTGTAGGAGGAACAGATTATTCTCAATTTACATTTACAGCAGGTGGTAGCTGGGATGCAGCTACTACAGGAGGAACTTTAACAACAGCAACAGGGACGATGACAGGTGGAGTAGATGCAGTAACGGAAGTACCAGGAGAATATTCCTTTGACGTTACGACACCCTTTAAAGAAGGAGATAAGATTACTATAGGTGGCAAAATATATACCGGAGTATCTGGTGCAGCAACTGCAGCAAGTGGAGAGTTTTCTATAGATGGAGATAAAAATGCTCAGGCAACTAGTTTAAGAGCAGCTATTGGTGCCTTTGATGGTACAAGATTCGCAGTAACTGGAACGAATGCAACTATTACACTTACAGAAAACGTAGGCCAAGCAACAGGAAGTGATATAGCCATTTCTTCTGGAGGATATAAGACGCTAGAGGACATTGTAGGGGAAATAGCAAATAAGATATCTATAGACAATATAAATTTAGCTCAAGATGGAAATGTAAAGGAAAGATTAGTTGTCACATCTACGAAAGTGGGGTTTGAAGGGAACTTAACTTATCTTGAAGGTACATTGGAAGAATTTAATACAAACCTTCAAATAGGGGCGAATACAGGGCAAGGATTCCGCCTTGAGATAGGAGATATTCGTTCTCAAAATTTAAGAATAAGTGCAGATAACCCAGATGGTAACCCAGGGGTAAAAGGAGCTTCTTATTTAGCAACAGCGACTGTTACAGATGGAATTTCTTCAAATAAGGTGGAGTATGCTCTTGATGTAAGTTCTGAAGAAAAAGCTTCTGCTGCTATAAAGGTATTAGACAATGCAATAATCCAAATTGCAGGAGAGCGTGCAAAGCTTGGCGCAACACAAAATAGATTAGAGCATACTATTGCAAATTTAGATAATACATCTGAAAATTTAACTGCTGCAATGTCTCGTATAGAAGATGCAGACATGGCACTTGAAATGGCTGAATATCAAAAACTTAATGTTCTTCAACAAGCAGGAGTTTCCATGCTTGCGCAAGCAAATCAACAGCCACAAGCGATCTTAAAGCTATTAGGCTAAAAGCGAGGGATATAAATGATAGAAAAGGAATATCTAGCAAGTAGAGTAGCTACAGCAAATGATGCACAGCTTGTAGCCATACTATATGAAGGATTGATAGATACTTTGAAGGAATGTATTACCTGCATGAAAAATGAAGATAATAAAAATTTAAACACAGCTATAAATAAATGCAAAGACATTATCGCTGAATTCATGGCTACCTTAAAAGGCGATTCTGAAATAGCAAATAATTATAAAAGATTGTATCTTTATATCAATACATTAATTACTCAGGCAGATATAAAAAAAGATGCAGGAAAGCTTGAAGAAGCAATAAAAATTGTAATGCCTCTTTATGAAGCATGGAGCGAGCTTGGAGCATCCATGGCAAAAGAAGATGGAATTAAAAAATAATAAGCCAGCCATCGTAGCAGGAATGACCTATGGCAAAGGATATGTGAATGATCATGTAATGAATAACGAAAATAGATGGGAAAAAGGATAAAAATTTAAAAAAATAGAAAGAAACAAGTGAATTGGGGAAAAATAATTCTCGGATTCACTTGTTTTTTTGTTATAATGACTTTGTGAGACTATGAGAAGGAGAGATAAAATGAATATAGAAAAAATGCTTCAAAAAGAATTAAATTTAAAAGAATTTCAGGTGATCAATACTATAAAATTAATAGATGAAGGAAATACTATTCCTTTCATTGCCAGATATAGAAAAGAAATGACAGGGGAGCTTAGCGATATTGTTTTAAGACAGTTTTATGATCGATTAAATTATCTTCGAAATCTAAAAGGAAGAAAAGAAGATGTTTTAAGGCTTATAGAGGAAATGGGAAAGCTCACAGAAGAAATAAAAATGAACATAGAAAAAGCAGAAACCCTTCAAGAAGTAGAAGATATCTATGCGCCGTATAAGCCCAAGAAAAGAACCAGAGCCACCATGGCAAAGGAAAAGGGATTAGAACCTTTAGCAAGCAATATGCTGGAGTATGGTATAGAAAATCCCTTAGAAGAAGGGAAAAAATACATAAATGAAGAAAAAGGCGTAAACAATGAAGAAGAAGCATTAAAAGGAGCAATGGATATTATTGCAGAAACCATAGCAGAAGATGCTTTATTAAGAAAATATATAAGAAATACTGCCTTAAAGGAAGGCATTATTATCACAAAGGGAATAAAGGAAGAAAAGTCTGTATATGAGATGTACTATGAGTACAGTGAAAGAGTAAAAACCATGGCACCCCACAGGATTCTTGCCATTAATAGAGGAGAAAAAGAAGAATATCTAAAAGTAAAACTAGAACTTCCAGAAACAAGTATAATAGAAAAAATAAACAAAAAATATATAAAGAAAGAGCACATTATATCGAGATATATAGAGGAGAGCATTATAGATGCGTATAAAAGGCTTATTTATCCTTCTATAGAAAGAGAAGTGAGAAATCACTTAACGGAAATTGGAGAAGAAAGAGCGATAAAAGTATTTGGAGAAAATTTAAACAAATTACTTCTTCAGCCTCCTGTGAAGGATCAAGTTGTCATGGGATTTGACCCAGCATATAGAACGGGATGTAAAATAGCTGTAGTAGATGATCATGGAAAATTACTAGAGGTAACAACCATTTATCCCACAGCACCGCAGCATGATGTGGAAAAATCAAAAAAAGTATTAAAGGATTTAATAGAAAAGCATAAGGTGGATATTATAGCCATTGGAAATGGAACCGCTTCAAGAGAATCGGAGATGTTTGTAGCCGATTTAATAAAAGAAATGGACAAAGATATAAAATATATTATTGTAAGTGAAGCAGGTGCTTCTGTTTACTCTGCATCAGAAATTGCCAGTGAAGAGCATCCCGATATAAATGTATCCTTAAGAGGAGCAGCGTCCATAGGAAGAAGACTACAAGACCCTTTAGCAGAGCTTGTAAAGATAGAGCCAAAACATATCGGCGTAGGACAATATCAACATGATGTGAATCAAAAAAGATTAGAGGAAGTACTGCGTGGAGTGGTAGAAGATACCGTAAATGGTGTAGGAGTAGATCTTAATACTGCATCTTATTCCCTGCTTCAATATGTAGCAGGAATTAGTAAATCTATTGCAAAAAATATTATTGCATATAGAGAAGAAGTAGGAAATTTCACCTCCCGTAGTGCTCTAAAAAAGGTAAAAAGATTAGGACCTGCTGCCTTTTTACAATGTGCAGGATTTTTGAGAATAAGAGAATCAAAAAACCCTTTGGATAATACAGGAGTGCATCCAGAAAGCTATGAAATATGTAAAAAACTATTAGAAAAAATAGGTTATACTCTAGAGGATATAAAAAACAAAAACATAAAAGAAATGGATAAGAAAATAGAAGAAATAGGAATAGAAAATATTAGTAATGATCTTAATGTGGGAATACCAACTTTAAAGGATATCATAAAAGAAATTAAAAAGCCAGGAAGAGACCCAAGAGAAGAAAGTATGAAGCCTATATTTAGAAGTGATGTACTAAAAATAGAAGATATTAAGGAAGGAATGATTTTAAAGGGAACCGTTCGGAATGTGGTAGATTTTGGTGCTTTTGTAGATATAGGAATTAAAAATGATGGATTAGTTCATAAATCTCAAATGAGTGATAAATTTGTAAAAGATCCTATGGAAATTGTAGCAATAGGAGATGTAATTGACGTAAGGGTTATTTCCGTAGACTTAGAAAGGCAAAAGGTATCACTTTCTATGAAGGGAATTTAGGTGGGGGATATGAGTATATGTAAAAAATTAAAATTTGCAACTCAGTTAAGAAATACCATGGTACTCAGTACTAGATTAGAGAGAAATTATTCCACTATAGGAAGATATTTAAATTTAATCGTAAAAGAAGAAGGAAGAATACTGATCATTGTAGATGAAATATTTGTAAAAGAAATTTTAGAGAGTTTAAAGAAGATGGTAGTTCATTTTGAAGAACACCTTCTTTCTAAAAAAATATGCATCATGGAATGCAATACTATGATAGAAAATGAAAATGCTTTTTCTGAATTTAAACAAGAAAGCAGATCCTTAGGATATAAGGATATAAATATAATCGGATATTGTATGAAAGATGCAAACATGAAATGGAAGGTATTAAAGAGTATAGAAGGGGATGCCTATAGGTACTTTTGCTATCAGCATGTTTTAGATTTGCCTATAAAGGATCTATTAGAATTTTCTTCTTACTATAAAGGAATTTTATTTGAGGACGAAGAGCATCTTGAGCTGTACAGTAACAAAAAAATAAAAGAATTAAAAATTATTTTAGAAAGTCTTCAATCCTCTGTAAAGGCAAAGAAAAATACCTATGACAATATAAAGGAATTGGAAAAATTAAATGCATTTTTGACAAGGGTAAGTAAGGTTAAAAACTTAGATGAATTTCTAGAGAAGTTTTTAGAACTCTTAATGGGAATTACAAATGCTACAAGTGGAGGCATTTTAGGAAAATCAGAGGATGAAAAATTTGAAATACGATATAAAATAGGAGAAATATGTGAATGTATTAAAAAGCAGGCAAACTTAAAATTAAATCAGGATAAAGGGGTGGAAGAATTAGATTTAGAAAAAAAATTTATGTTTTTCTTAAATCTAAATAAATTCACCGTTCTTTATTTATGTTTTGATAAAAAAGGCAGTATTTATGAAAATAAAGATATTTTAGAAATATATGTAGCTTCTGCTCGAAATATTGTAAATGCTTTTTTAGAAAAAATAAAAAATGAAAGAATCATAAGTCAAAATGAAAAATTAAAGGCATTGGGAGAAATATCTAGTGGAATAGCCCATGATTTTAATAATATATTGGCCACCATATCTGGATATGTGGCTTTATCTATGGTAAAAAGTCATGATAGCGGAGTGAAGGAGTATTTAGAAATTGTAAGAAGAGCATCCCTTGACGGTGCAGAAATGTTAAGGCGCATACAAGAGTTCACAAAAGATATAAAAGAAGAGGATACATATTCTTTTGAATTAGACAGTATTGTAAAAACAGTGCTGAATATGATTACGCCTAAAATAACAGAAAAATGCATTTCTGGGATAGAGATAAAGATCATTCAGGACTTAAAAGGAAGAGGACATATAAGAGGAAGAGAATTCGAGATAAGAGAAGTAATTATTAATATATTAAATAATGCTATTGATGCCATGCCAAAAGGCGGTAAAATTTATGTAAGAAGCTATAATCTAGAAGATAGAATATTTTTAGAAATAGAGGATAATGGAGAAGGAATACCAAGATCCATTTTACCGAGGATATTTGACCCGTTTTTTAGCACAAAAGGAGTAAATGGGAATGGAATAGGACTAAGTGTTTCTTATAAGATCATAAAGGATCATAATGGAAATATAGAGGTAGAGAGTAAGGAAGGAGTAGGTAGCCGGTTTGTTATTCAGCTTCCTATAGAATTAGAGGAAACTGCTAGTATAGCTTGTGGCATAGAAATGTATAATGGATATGATTTTAAAATTTTAGTAGTAGACGATAAAGTTTCTGTAGCCATGGCAACGGGAGAAATATTAAAGAGCATGGTAAAAGAAGTAGACATATGCTTTAGCGGAGAAGAGGCGCTAAACAAATTACATAAAGAAACCTATGATTTAGTGATTAGCGATTTAGCCATGCCCAATTTAAATGGAATAGAGCTAGGAAAGAGGGTAAAAGAAAAAGATCCAAACATTAAGTTTGTGATCATGACCGGATGGCTTGGAGATATAGAAGAATATGATAGCAACATAATCGATGCCCTTCTGGAAAAGCCTTTTGGAATGGAAGAAATAAAAGAAATCTTAGATAAATTAAATTAGGAGGCAAAATATGGATTCTTTAGGGAATATATGTGTAATTGGGTCGGAAAAAATGTTTGCCTTAGATATAAAGAAAAAATTTATAGAAACGGCTTTAGAAAAAGGTTATTCGTGCATTTTTTTAGGAGAAGATGATTTTTTAGAGATAGTGAATATTCAGGAAAAAGAGAAGGTAATTTGTTTTAATCATTGTGATTTCAAAATAGATGATTTAGAAAAAAGGTGCGAAAAGAATAAAATATGGATGGTGGTAAGTTCTAATTGGATACTAAAATATGCAGAAAAGCTAGAAAAAGGAATAGAAGATGTAATAAAGATTATGCAAAATTCCAGATATAAAATATTAACCTGCTTTAACATTATTGATTTTGAAATAGAAGAAATTGAAAAATCTTTACTTTTATTTGATGAGATTATATTTGATGATAAAAATAAAAGACAAACCATTCATCGTGAAGAAATAAGTAATATACAATTCCTGCTTAAGTCTATTCAAAAAGCAAAATTAGATAAGATGGATTTAGAAAAAAATAAAAAAAATTTACAGATTCTAAATGATTCTATTATTGGATTTAGTTTTGAAAACAATTTAGATGAATTGATCAAAAAATCTTTAGAAACTGCCTTAAACATTACCCACGCAGATTATGGCTCTATCACCATATTATTTAATCAGAAAAAAATAGAAAAGGAATATTCTTATTCCAACATTGACTTAACCAATAGCTATAGAATCTATTCCAATGAAGAAATTGTAGGAATTATTACTTTAGGATATAAAGAAAAATTTTATAAGAAAACATCCGATGATTATATCATTGATATTATATGCAAAAGCTTAGGAGATATTATTTATCGATTTAAAGAAAAAGAAGAAGGACAAATACTAAAAAACGATAATAACAAAGTACGATTTATAGGAGAAGTGGCAGGCGGAATTGTACACGATTTAAATAATATATTTGCTATTGTAAAAGGATATACCCAATTACTTGGGATTAACAAAGAAGCCAAAAATATAAAAGAATATATTGAGATTATATCTTCTGTTACCAATGAAGGAATAGAAAAAATAAAAACCATACAAGACTTTTCAAGAAATATAAAAGAAAATAAGAAATATATAAGCATAAATGATATAATAGTAAAAGCTGTGAAAACCACAAGACCAAAATGGGAAAACATGAGTCATATAAAAGGAAGAAACATCCATATTATTACGGAATTAGATAGTCATAAGAGCGTATATATTAAAGCGCATGAAATAAGAGAATCCATTATAAATATGATATTAAATGCAGTAGATGCCATGATTCATGGAGGAAATATTTATATTAAGACCTATGATGAAGAAAATTTTGTTGTAGTAGAGGTGATGGATGAAGGAATGGGCATCGAGGATGAAATTTTAGAGTCTATATTTGACCCATTTTTCACAACAAAAGAAAAAAGTACAGGACTTGGTCTTAGCATTGTAAAGAAAAATATAGAATCGAATGAAGGAGAAATTGCAGTAGAGTCTATACAAGGGAAAATGACTAAATTCAAAATTAAACTGCCAATTAGGGAGGAGAACGTAGCATGTTATGTATAAAAAATGGTAAAATCTATACCATGGCGGATGAAATAATACATGGAGACATATTGATAGAAGAAGGTAAAATTATAAAAATAGGAAAAGATATAGAAGCTTCTGCTGGTGCAAAAACCATTGATGCAAATGGAAACTATGTCCTTCCAGGATTTATAGATGCCCATACCCATTTAGGATTATGGGAAGATGGAATGGGATATGAAGGAGCAGATGGAAATGAAGAAACAGATCCCATCACCCCACATCTAAGTGCAATAGATGGAATCAATCCAATGGATAAAAATTTCAAAGAAGCCATCGAGGGTGGGATCACAACAGTTGCAAGCGGTCCAGGAAGTGCAAATGTCATTGGAGGACAGTTTATTGCCATCAAAACCCATGGAGATCGAATTGATGATATGATCATTAAAGAATCTATTGGTGTAAAAATCGCTTTTGGAGAAAATCCAAAATCTGCTTATGGAAAAGAAGAAAAAACACCACAAACAAGAATGGCTACCGCAGCACTTTTGAGAGAAACCTTAAAAAAAGCACAATTTTATTTGGAAGACTTAACAGAATATGAAGAAGAGGAAGACTGTGATAGACCAGAGTATGATATAAAATTGGAAGCACTTATTCCTCTTTTGAAAAAAGAAGTTCCACTAAAGGCCCATGCCCATAGAGCAGACGATATATTTACAGCCATCAGAATTGCAAAGGAATTTGATTTAAGATTAACCTTAGATCATTGTACTGAAGGACATTTAATTACAAATCATCTAGCAAAGGAAGATTATCCTGTTATTGTGGGACCTTCTCTTTCAGAAAGATCCAAAATAGAGCTTAGAAATTTAACCTTTGAAACCCCAGGAATCTTAGCAAAGGAAGGATTAAAGGTTTGCCTCATGACAGATCATCCTGTTGTTCCAGTGCAGTATCTTCCTCTTTGCGCAGGTCTTGCTGTAAAAGCAGGAATGGATAAGTATAAAGCCCTTCAGGCGATTACTATTAATCCAGCACAGGTTTTAGGAATAGAAGATAGAGTAGGATCAATAGAAGTTGGAAAAGATGCCGATATTGTGATCTGGGATGGAGATCCGCTTGAAATTCAAAGTAAGGTCTTATATACTGTAGTAAATGGAGAAATTGTATACAAAAAAAATTGACATAATGAGATAAAAGTATTACTATTAAATTAATAAATAAATTGAATAATATGAAGATAATCTTCAGGGCAGGGTGAAATTCCCGACCGGCGGTTAAAGCCCGCGAGCCACTTTGTGGCAGACTTGGTTAGATTCCAAGGCCGACAGTACAGTCTGGATGAAAGAAGAGATTAGATAGCGTGTATCTATTTGTATGTAAAAGCCTGAAGTATATCTTCAGGCTTTTTTGAGTAGTAATAAGCGAATTTTTTTATAGGAGGGTTATAAAATGTACAAAGAAATTTCAGTGAAAAAAAATCTTTTTACCACATCTTCTTTAGTGAAGATTTCCATACTTTCTGTTTTATCCTATTTGATTATGTTTGTGGAATTCCCACTACTATTTTTCCCAGAATTTTTAAAGATGGATTTATCAGATATACCAGCTATTATTGGAGGATTTGCATTAGGACCAGTAGCCGGGATATTTATAGAACTTGTTAAAAATTTTCTTCATTTTATAACAAAGACAAGCACAGGTGGAGTAGGAGAATTTGCAAACTTCTTAATAGGAGGCGCTTTTGTAGCAGTATCTTCTGGAATATACCATATGAACAAAAACAAGAAAAATGCCATACTAGGATGTATATTAGGAAGCTTAGCCATGGCGATCATTGGAGGAATTGCAAATTACTATATTCTTATTCCTTTTTATTCTAAGTTCATGCCAATAGAAGCGATTGTTCAAATGGGAAGTGCTGTAAATCACCTAATTGTAGATGTAAAAACACTAATATATTATTCCATCATTCCTTTTAATATCATAAAAGGGATTGTTATTTCTAGTATAACAGCAGTCATTTATAAAAAAGTAGCTGGAATATTAAAATAGTTTAAGGAAAAAAAGATTATGCATTCAGCATGTATGTAATCAATATTTTTCTTTTTTACTATATTTTATTTGAAAATAAAAGATAAAAGCTTAGAACTTATCTTATAATTAAAACCATTTATAAAATTGGATATGGAGTATAATATTCGGAGTAATTTTCCATTAAATGTATTATTTTGGCTGATAGAATATCCGTATTATTTATGATACAATATAAAGCATAAGAGGATACAAAAGAGGTGAAACGATGCAAGATAAAATGTACGGATTATTAGAAAAAATATATACAGAATTAAGTGAATTTAAGAAAGAGACAAAGGATAATTTTGAAAAAGTAGAAAATAGGATAGAAAACGTAGAAAAACATAGATAAAATCAAAAGCCATTTAAAAGCAGTAGAAGAGAAATCTAATATGTAGTTAAAATGGATTTAGTAGGTGAAAACCTACTTTTTTTGTTATAATAATTTAGGAAATTATTTCAACAAAGTTAACCTTATGATACATTAATAAAGAAGGCTTTGTTATAATATAGAGGATATTATGTAGATAGGAGTAATAAAATATGGAAAAGATATATCTAAAGGATGAAATAGATACGAAAGAAATTGGATATAAGTTAGGAAAGCTATTAAAAAAAGGAAATGTAGTTTGTTTAGTAGGGGATTTAGGCGCAGGAAAAACTACCATTACTCAAAGCATTGCAAAAGGATTAGAAATAGAGGATTATATTACAAGCCCTACTTTTACTATTGTAAATGAATATGAAGGAGCAATACCTTTATATCATTTTGATGTATATCGAATCGCTTCTAGTGAAGAGATGCTTGAAATCGGATTTGAAGAATATGTTTACGGACAAGGAGTATGCATCATAGAATGGGCAAACTTAATTAAAGAAATTCTTCCTGGGGATTATTTATATATAGAAATGAAATATAAGGAAGAAGGAAGAGAGATGATTTTAACCCCATATGGAAAGGAATATGAGAACCTGGTGAAGGAGTTGTTAAAGTAATGATAGTACTTGGAATAGATACCTCCTCTGAGGTAGCTACTGTTGCCATTATGAACGAAGAAAAATTAATAGGAGAATATACAATAAATCATAAAAAAACCCATTCTCAAAAGCTCATGCCCATGATTGAGGAGGTTTTTAGGTCTTGTGATATAAAGGTAGAAGAGATTGATTTGATAGGGGTATCCATTGGTCCTGGTTCTTTTACAGGGCTTAGAATCGGGGTGGCTACAGCCAAAGCCATGGCCCATATTAAAAATATCCCTATTGCTCCTGTAAATACCTTAGAGAGCCTTGCTTTTAATATGAATTTATCAAAAGGAATCATCTGTCCTATCATGGATGCCCAAAGAAATCAGGTATATAGCGCAAAATATACCTGGGAGAACAATGAATTAATTGAAATAGAGGAAATTGATGTAAAGGATATAGATACTTTAATAGAGGAATTAAAGGAGCGATATGAAGAAATTGTGGTGCTTGGAGAAGGTGCAATACTCCATAAGGAAAAACTAAAATCACTAGAAAATGTTTATATTCCTCCAAGCTCACATAGACTAGCAAGAGCAGCTAGTATATGTGAAATAGCAAGAGAAAAGTATAAAAAAGGAGAAGTAGAAAATCACTACGGCGTAGTTCCTTTTTATATTCGAAAGTCACAAGCAGAAGTGCAGTATGAAGAAAAAATGAAGAGGATGAAGGAAAATGAAGAATAAGCTGGTAATAAGGCATTTAAGTGAAAAGGATATAGAGGGGATTGTAGAAGTAGAGGAAATTTGTTTTCCTACGCCATGGAGTAAAAATGCTTTTCAAAAAGAATTAGAAAATAAATTAGCTCGATATATGATTGTTGAAATGGAAAATAAAATTGTAGCTTATGGAGGAATTTGGTTTATTGTAGATGAAGGACATATTACCAATATAGCTGTACATCCAGAATATAGAGGATTAGGGCTTGGGAATGAAATTGTAGAAGCATTAGTAAAAGAATGCAAGAAAAATAATATTATTTCCATGACTTTAGAAGTAAGAGCTTCTAATCATGTGGCACAAAATCTATACAAAAAATATGGATTCAAGCTAGCGGGAATCAGACCGGAGTATTATACGGATAATCGTGAAGATGCTTTAATTATGTGGAAGGAATTAAATGAAGGAGTGTAAGCATGAAGGATATAATAACTTTAGCAATAGAGAGTAGCTGTGATGAAACCGCAGCAGCTATTATAAAAAATGGAAGAGAAGTTTTGTCTAATGTGGTATCTACTCAAATTGAACTGCATAAAAAATTTGGGGGCGTAGTGCCAGAGGTTGCATCAAGAAAGCATATTGAAAATATAGATATGGTGATTCAAGACGCTTTAGATGAAGCAAATTTAACCTTTAAGGATATAGATATTATTGGAGTAACCTATGGGCCTGGACTTGTAGGGGCATTACTCGTAGGACTTTCTACAGCAAAGGCTTTATCCTTTTCTTTAGGAATTCCCCTCGTTGGAGTAAATCATATAGAAGGACATATTGCTGCAAACTTTATAGAGCATAAAGATCTTAAGCCGCCTTTTATATGCCTTATTGTTTCAGGGGGGCATACCCATCTTGTTGAGGTAAAGGACTATGGAGAATATGAGATATTAGGAAGAACAAGAGATGATGCAGCAGGAGAAGCTTTTGATAAAATTGCAAGAGCATTAAATCTTGGATATCCAGGGGGACCTATTATTGATAAACTTTCAAAAATAGGAAATAAAAATGCCATAGATTTTCCAAGGGCCTATTTGGAAGAAGATAGCTTTGATTTTAGCTTTAGTGGATTAAAATCCGCAGTACTTAATTATCTAAACGGTAAAAAGATGAAAAAGGAAGAGATCATTTCAGAAGATGTGGCTGCATCTTTTCAAGAAGCTGTTGTAGAAGTCTTGGTGCATAAAGTAATAAAAGCAGCAAAATTGAAAGATTACGATACCATTGTTTTGGCAGGAGGGGTTGCTGCAAACTCAGGCCTAAGAGAAAGGCTCATAGAAAAGTGTAATCAAAATAATATAAATGTAAAATATCCACCTCTTCATTTATGTACAGACAATGCAGCAATGATTGGATCTGCTGCCTATTATGATTACATAAAAGGAAACATTTCTGATTTATATTTAAATGCAGTTCCAAATTTGAAATTAGGAGAAAAATAGGGAAGAGATTAGAGCATCTCTTCCCATTTTTCATAAAGGGCTGCTAGTTTTTCTTCTAGCTCCATTTTATTTTGATTGATTTCCTTTGATTTTTCAGGGTCTGAATAGACTTTTTCTTCACATAAAAGATGATCACATTTTTCTATTTCTTCTTCTACTTCCATAATTTCTTTTTCTAGTTTTTCTCTTTCTCTTCGAAGCTTTTTTTCTCTTTCTCTTTTTTCTCTTTCTTTTCTTTTTTCTTCTTTCAATTGAGTTTTTGTTTTTTCTTCTACTATTTCTTCATTTGCTTCTTCTTCTTGTTGTTTTCTTTTTTCTAAATAATAATCATAATTTCCTAGATATTCCTTTAAACCTTCTTCGTTTAATACGAGTATTTTGTCGACAACTTTGTTTAAAAAATATCGATCATGAGAAATAATGAATAAAGTCCCATCATAATGAGAAAGGGCATCTTCTAGAATTTCTTTTGAATCAATATCTAAGTGGTTTGTAGGCTCATCTAAAAGTAAGAAATTAGATTTTGAAAGCATAAGCTTTAAAAGAGCAACTCTAGCTCTTTCTCCCCCACTTAAGGTGGATATTTCCTTAAATACTTCTTCTCCTTCAAACAAGAAAGCTCCAAGAAGACTTCTTATAGTTGTTTGATCTAGTTTTGTATATTCATTCCAAATCTCGTTTATAATCGTGTTTTCTAGATTTAAGGTCTTTTGTTCCTGATGAAAATAACCTACATTCACGTTGGCTCCAAGCTTAATGCGTCCTTCTAAAGGATTGAGCTCATTCATTAATATTTTAAATAAGGTAGATTTTCCGATTCCATTAGGACCAATTAAAGCTACTTTTTCTCCTTTATAGATATTGAAATCAATACCCCTAAATAATATTCTTTCATCATATCCCATGGCCAAATCATTAACCTGTAAAACATCGTATCCGCTGGCGACAGAGGGTTCAAAGCGTATCCTTGCTTTTTTTCTATGGCTTTCAGGTTTGTCCATGACCTCTATTTTATCAAGGGCCTTTTCTCGGCTTCTTGCCCTTTTAACCTGTTTTTCTCTTCCAAAGGCTTTTAGTTTTTCAATGACTTCTTCTTGTCTTTTTATCTCTATTTGTTGCTGCTCGTATTTTTTCAGTTCTATTTCTTTTTCCACCTTTGCTTTTTCTATAAAAGTAGAATAATTTCCGTTATAATCTTTTAATTTTTTGTTATGGAGTTCAAATATTCTATTGGATACCTGATCTAGAAAATATCTATCATGGGAAATAAGAAGAACGGTTCCGTTATACTGCTTTAAAAAAAACTCAAGCCATTCTACGGCATCCGTATCTAAGTGGTTAGTAGGTTCATCAAGTAAAAGTAAATTTGGCTTTTTAAGAAGCAGTTTAGCAAGGAGCACTCTTGTTTTCTCTCCACCAGATAAAAAGTTTACTGTTTTAGTAAAATCTTCATCAGAAAAACCCAATCCCTTTAAAACACCTTTTGCTTCCGACTTATAGCCATAGCCATTTCGATTTCCAAAATCCTCAAGCTTATGAGCATATTCATCCATTAGTCTTGTTAATTTTTCAGACTCTCCTTTATTACTTTCCTTAGCAATATCTTCTTCTAGTTTCCGCAAATGCTTTTCCATATCCATTAAATCTGTAAATACCGTCAAAACTTCTTCTAAAATATTGTTTGTAGATTCAAAATTCGTATTTTGCTCTAGGTAACCTATTTCTGTATTTTTAGAAAGATAGATCTCCCCACTATCGTATCCGTATTCTCCAGAAATGATTTTAAATAAAGTGGTTTTACCAGTACCATTTATTCCAACAAGACCTATTTTATCTCCTTCATTTATACTAAAGGTTATATTTTCCAAAATCAGATCTATTCCAAAGCTTTTATTAATGTCATTACAAGCTAATATAATCATATTCCTTTTCAACCTCCTCTTAAAGAAGTAAAAAACACACTCATTTAAGATTATAAGTTTTTATGAAAATATAATCAAGTTGCGAAAAAAGGGAATAATTTATTTATAGAGAGAATAAATGCCCTATAACATACTTTAGATAAATTGACAAGGAAGAAAACCTTTGTTATAATTATGGCAAATTAAAATAATGTGAAAAAAAATTTTTGAAAAGTAATCACAATAATAGATGGAGTGGGTGAAAATAATGTCTAAAAAAATATCTATGGCCGTAATAAGAAGATTACCAAAATATCATCGATATTTAAAAGATCTTTTAGATAGAGAAATATATAGAATTTCTTCTAAAGAATTAAGCGAAATAATAGGATTTACAGCCTCTCAAATCAGACAGGATTTAAACAATTTTGGAGGCTTTGGACAACAAGGATACGGATATAATGTAGAAGAGTTATATAGCGAGATCGGAAAAATATTAGGAATACATAAAGAATATAATACGATTATAATTGGTGCGGGAAATTTAGGGCAAGCTATTGCCAATTATTCAGGATTTCAAAGATCTGGATTTAAAATAAAAGCACTATTTGAAGCGAATCCAAGATTAATCGGACTTAAGATTAGAGAACTTGAAATATTAGATGTAGAAAATATGCAGGAATATATAAAGGAAAATAATATTAACATAGCGGTAATCTGTACGCCAAAAGAAAGAGCACAAGATGTTGCAGATATCCTTGCTAAATCTGGAATAAAAGGGATATGGAATTTTGCACCTTTAGATTTAGAGTTGCCATCTGAGGTAGTAGTAGAAAATGTTCACCTTACAGAAAGTTTATTTACACTATCTTATCTATTGAATGAAAAAGATGAGATGTAGAAATTCTATTCATTATAAAAAGCTACCAATTTATTGGTAGCTTTTTTATGTAGAGATTATTCTGGTTGAGGTGCGTCAACTGGACATACTCCAGCGCAAGCTCCACAGTCGATGCAAGTATCAGCATCTATAACATACTTATCGTCTCCAGCAGTTATTGCGTTAACTGGACATTCTGGTTCACAAGCTCCACAGCTTATGCAATCGTCATTAATTTTGTAAGCCATTGAAAATTCCTCCTCTAATTTTAAATAATGAAATTTAATTAAATTATAGCAGATTGTGCCAAATAGAACAACTACTAATCCTATTATACACAAATAATTTATTTTTAAACAGTTTTTTTTAGAATTAAGTTTCAATAAATTTTATAATATACAAATTAACATATTAACTTAAAGTGAAAAATTGAGAATAATTTGATTCTTTTGTAATATATATGATATAATTTTTTTAGGAAGGCTCAATGTAAGGATGGATCTTACTATATCCTGCTTTAATGTATGAATTGAAGTGGGATTTTTTATTTTATATATAAAATAAACTTATTGGGAGGTATTAGTATTGAGAGAATTATTAGAATATAATCCTGTAATTGCAGCTGTGAAGAATAATGAAGGTCTGCATGATGCTGTAAAATCTGATTGCAATATCATATTTTTATTATATGGAGACATAATGACCTTAAAAGACCAAGTTGAACTGATTAACAAACATCATAAAAAAGTATTCATACACCTAGATATGATTACGGGAATGGCTTCTAATCCTATTATTATAGATTATATAGAAAAGAACTTACACGTAGAAGGAGTCATTACTACAAAAATAAACATGGTAAAAAGAGCAATAGAAAAGAATTTAAATGTGGTTCAAAGATTTTTCATACTAGATTCTATGTCTTTAAATAGTGCATTAGATAGCTTAAAGAAAGTAAGACCACAAGCCATAGAGATTATGCCTGGAATTATGCCAAAGGTAATAAAAAAAATAAAGGAAGAGGTAAACATACCTATTATAGCAGGTGGTCTTGTAGAAAAAAAAGAAGAGATCATTGAAATTTTAAAGAGCGGAGCAGTTTCTGTGTCTACAACGAGAAAAAAACTTTGGGAAGAATAACTTGATTTTATAAAAAAATAAAGTATAATTAAAGATAAAGGTAAATAGGTGATGGAGCTCACCTTTAACTATTGCGTGTGCAATTAATGGCTCCTACTTAGAAAAATCTAGGTAGGAGTTTTTTTAATGTCTTTTAAGGAGTGCACTTTAAGGCATTGGAAATATAAGGTTTGAAAAGCCTACCTATAGAATTTTTCAAGGAAGGCTTTTTATATTTTTTGAAAGAGACAAAATAGAGAGGATGAGTGAGATGGCTTTTAGTATTGCGATCATTATTGTTTTAGGATTATTATTTAATAATTTATTTGAAAGAATGAAGCTTCCAGGACTTCTTGGAATGCTTTTATTAGGTGGGCTCATTGGTCCTTATGGAATGAACATTATGAGTAAGGAAATTTTAGAAATATCTTCTGATCTTAGAAAAATAGCGCTAATTATCATTTTATTAAGAGCTGGGTTTGGAATTAAAAAAGAGACTTTGAATAAAGTGGGTATTCCTGCATTAAAAATGAGCTGTATCCCAGGTCTTTTAGAAGGTTTTACTATATTATTTGTATCGAGCTATCTTCTTGGGTTATCTACTATTGAAGCAGGAATGCTGGGATTTATTATTGCAGCAGTATCTCCAGCGGTAATTGTTCCTCAAATGCTTGGTTTTATACAAAGAAAGATGGGACAAAGCAAAGGGATTCCAACCTTAATATTAGCAGGAGCTTCTATTGATGATGTATTTGCAATAACCCTTTTTTCCACTTTTTTAGGGTTATATGGAGGAAAGAATATAAATATTGCAAGAAAAGTACTAGAGATTCCTTTATCTATCGTATTAGGAATTGGTCTTGGTATAGAGGTAGGATTAATTATGGTTCTTTTATTTAAAAAATACCATATAAGAGATACGAAAAAAACACTTATTTTATTAGGATGTGCCATATTTCTTACAGGAATCGAAGAACTGCTAAAAGACATGGTTCCTATTGCTAGTTTATTGGGGGTTATGACCATAGGATTTATCATTTTAGAAAAATATCCAAAGGTAGCGAACAGACTTTCAAGTAAATTTAATAAAATATGGGTTTTTGCAGAGTTGGTTTTATTCGTATTAGTAGGAGCACAAGTAAACATTCATGTTGCTATGAATTCTGGAAAAATAGGATTAGTGATTATAGGTATAGGATTAGTAGCAAGAAGTGTAGGCGTATGGATTTCTTTACTTGGAACGAACCTAAATTTTAAAGAAAAATTATTTTGCATCATTGCATATGTTCCAAAAGCAACTGTTCAAGCAGCTATTGGTGCAGTTCCTTTAGCAGCAGGAGTGAAATCTGGAGAGGTTATATTAGCCATTGCCGTCTTATCTATTATGATTACAGCGCCTTTAGGCGCAATTGGAATAAAAGTATGGGGAGAAAAATGGTTAGATGTGGGAAATTAAAAGGGATTTTTCAGAAAATTTAAAAAACAATGAAATAGTGTATTGACATTCATATTTATGCATATTATAATAAACTTAAGCATAAAACTTTATAAATAGGCGAGAGAAGGGAGAGCCATTGATTTAAGCTCTCTCTTTTTTTTGTTTTTAAAATTAAAAAAGGGGGGTAGAGGATCGTTTTAAGACGCCATAAATTTTTATAGATCCTTTGCATTCTTCTTGAAATAAAAGCATATCTTTTATGAAAGATGAGAAGTCTATAAAACTTTATGGAAGATAGGAAAAGGTTTTCGTGAAATTATTAAGTAAGTGGGGGTGTAAAGATGAAACATTTAGGAACGATGATAGGAACTGCTATTGCAGGTATGTTTGTATTTGGGGTTTGGGGTGCTTTTGCAGGTGCCTATGGGATTGCTGGAGGATGGCTTGCGGGATTTATAATAATTAGTAGTATGTGGTTTTTAAATCATTTTATAGGAATAGTGCACAATGAAGATGGGGTAGCAGCAGTTGATATGGCTTGTGGTATTGCAATAGCGGCAGTATCTAGAGATGCTTTTATGGCAGGTAGTTTTGCACCAGTATCAGCTTCTATACCAACTTTAATGATCGTTATTGCAGGCGGAATTACTGGTGGTATCACAGCAGGCCTTTTGCAGAAAAATGTTTTAGATAAAAAAGAAGCTGACAAAGAAACAGCTTAAAGGGGGGGAATTAATTATGACGATGAAATTAGCAATAGGAACTTTTGCAGGAGCTTTTATTTTTCCTTTCATGATACGATTAATGTGGGGAAAATTAGTAGAAACCTTTGGACCAATCGGTGGATGGCTTGCAGGAGCTTTTATAGTTGGACTTTGTTGGACTTTAAACCATGGCGTTGGAGCGATCCATCAAATGGAAGGCGGCGCATGGATTGATATGGCATGGGCAGCGGGAGCTGGATTATGGGTAGCATCAATCGTTGTAGACAAAGCAGATGTAGGAAGATCTATGCCTAGCTTAATATCTGCTTTATTAGGTGGAACATTAGGTGGATTCTTATTATCCACATTTTTATAAAATAAAGAAATTATAATTTTTTAGTATTATAAGGCCCTTGAAATAGTAATTTCTTTTGTTAAAAGAAATTACTATTTCAAGACTACATATATTCAAATACAAATGGGGGAGTGAAAGTTATGGAAAAGAAATATATCATGTCTTTAGACCAAGGAACTACAAGTTCAAGAGCGATTTTATTTGATATTGATGGAAAAATAGTTGGAACGGCGCAAAAAGAATTTACACAAATATATCCAAAGGCTGGATGGGTAGAACATGATGCCATGGAAATTTGGGGAACACAAAGTGGAGTTGCAAGAGAGGTTTTAGAAAAAACAGGAGCAAAACCAAGTGAAGTAGCAGCAATTGGGATAACAAATCAAAGAGAAACAACCGTTGTTTGGGATAAAAACACTGGAAAGCCAGTATATAATGCTATCGTTTGGCAATGTAGAAGAACTGCTTCCATATGTGATGAATTAAAAGGAAAAGGATTAGAAAGTGAAATAAGAGATAAAACAGGACTTGTAGTAGATGCTTATTTCTCTGGAACAAAAGTAAAATGGATTTTAGATAACGTAGAAGGTGCAAGAGAAAAAGCAGAAAATGGAGAATTATTATTTGGAAATATAGATACATGGCTTATATGGAACTTAACAAGAGGAAAAGTACATGTGACAGATTACTCAAATGCATCTAGAACCATGCTTTATAATATAAAAGAATTAAAATGGGATGAAGCAATATTAAAAGAACTTAACATTCCAGCTTCTATGCTCCCAGAGGTAAAACCATCAAGCTATGTATATGGAGTTACTGATCCACAAACTTTTGGAGGAGCAGAAATACCAATAGCAGGAGATGCAGGAGATCAACAAGCAGCATTATTTGGGCAAGCGTGTTTTGAAGAAGGTATGGCAAAAAATACCTATGGAACTGGATGTTTCATGCTTATGAACACAGGAGAAAAGCCAGTTGCATCTAAAAATGGACTTTTAACAACGATTGCTTGGGGTGTAGATGGAAAGGTTGAATATGCTCTTGAAGGAAGTATATTTATTGCGGGCGCATCTGTTCAATGGCTTAGAGATGAACTGAGAGTGGTTGAAAATGCTGCTGAATCAGAAGCATATGCAAGTAAAGTAGAAGATACAAATGGTGTATATATGGTTCCTGCATTTACAGGACTAGGAGCACCATATTGGGATATGTATGCAAGAGGAGCTATTGTAGGATTAACTCGTGGAGCAAAGAGAGAGCATATCGTTAGAGCAACCCTTGAATCTATTGCATATCAAACAAAGGATGTTTTAAATGCAATGCAAGATGATTCTAATATAGAATTAAAAGGATTAAAGGTAGATGGAGGAGCGTGTGCAAATAACTTCTTAATGCAGTTCCAAGGAGATATACTAAATGTTCCTGTGCATAGACCACAAGTTATAGAAACAACTGCTTTAGGGGCAGCATATCTTGCAGGTCTTGCTGTAGGATTCTGGAAGAATAAAGACGAAATCAAGAATAAATGGGCGATTGATAAGGAATTTAGTCCAAATATGGGTGACAAATCTAGAAATATGTTATATAATGGATGGAAGAAGGCAGTGAAGAGAGCCTTAGAGTGGGAAAAAGAAGATTTAGCAGAAGCAAAGGCGGAAGCTTAAAATATAGAACAATCATTTGATTTATGGCATGAGACGGGAGAGCCTATATATGGGCTCTCTTTTTGCTTTTTTGGATTGGTGTAATTTTAGGAGTTGCTACAGGAAAGTCATTTTTAGTTTCGTGAAAAATAAGTATTCTATTAAAGCTCTTTTATAGCGCAAGGGGCAACATTCTTTTCCTGCTCCCTTGCAAGATAAATTAAAGAATAAATAAAATGTTAAATTTGTCTTGCAAAAGTCGCTTCAAAAAGAACGTTGCCCCTTGCTTTGTATTCGTGTTTTTTTGGAAAACTGTTTTTCATTTTAAAAATTGACTTTATAAAACAACACTAAATTACACAATAGATTGGATAGATGAGTGAGGAGGAATGGATATGTTCGATGTGGCTGTAATAGGAGCTGGAGTTGTGGGTGCGAGTATTGCTAGAGAACTTTCTAGATATAAATTAAGCACCGTTGTTTTAGAAAAAGGAGTAGAGGTTTGCCAAGGAACAAGTAAAGCAAACAGCGCTATTGTTCACGGTGGATATGATGCTATAGAAGGCACATTGAAAGCCAAATTAAATGTAGAAGGAAATAAAATGTATGGAAAAGTTTGCGAGGAATTAGATGTTCATTTTAAGAGAATTGGATCTTTAGTTCTTGCTTTTGATGAAGAGGAAATAAAGACATTAGAGGAACTTTATGAAAGAGGAATCACAAACAAAGTAGAGGGTTTAAAATTATTAAATAAAGAAGAAACGAAGGAAATAGAGCCAAATGTAAGTGAAGAAGTAGTGGGCGCTTTATATTGCGGTAGTGGCGGAATTGTATGTCCATTTAATTTAACGGTTGCTTTAATGGAAAACGCTATCACTAACGGAGTAAAGCTTGAAACACAAGCAGGGGTTTTAGCGATAAAGAAAGAAGAAGATCATTTAGAAATACAAACAGAAAAAGGAACGGTAAAAGCAAAATATGTAATTAATGCAGCGGGAGTATATGCAGATAAAATCAATAATATGATTGGTGGAGAAGAATACTATATTATTCCTAGAAAAGGAGAATATAGAATATTAGATAGATCAGAAGGGCATATGGCAAAGCATGTTTTATTCCAATGTCCAAGTAAAAAAGGAAAAGGGGTATTAGTTACACCTACAGTACATGGAAATCTTCTTTTAGGGCCAACGGCTGAGGAAGTAGGAAATAGAGAAGACGTTTCTATTACAGAGGACGGATTAGATTTCTTAACAACAAATGCGAAAAAAACAATGCCAAATATAGATACGTATAAGACCATTACTTCTTTTGCAGGAGTAAGAGCAACGCCGAATACAAAAGATTTTATGATATTTGCATCCGATAAAGCGAAAGGATTTATTAATGTAGGAGGAATAGAATCTCCCGGACTTACTGCTGCTCCAGCTATTGCCATTTATGTGATGGAACTTTTAAAAAGAGAAGGCGCTTTATTAGAAGAAAAAGAAGATTTTAATCCTTATAGAAAGAAAGATAAAGCTTTTGTGCATATGACAAAAGAAGAAAGAAAAGCAGCAGTAGAAAAAGATCCTAAGCATGGAAAGATAATTTGTAGATGTGAAACGGTAACAGAAGCTGAAATTTTAGATGCCATTCACAGACCTGCTGGAGCAAGAACGGTAGATGGTGTAAAAAGAAGAATAAGACCTGGTATGGGTAGATGTCAAGGGGGTTTTTGTGGACCTAGGGTAGTAGAAATTCTAGCAAGGGAGCTAAATATAGAGTTAGAAGATATTTTAAAGGATCATGAAAATTCTAATATGATATTAGGCAGAGTGAAAGAGGGAAGAGGTGAGGCAGTTGAAATATGATGTTGTTGTAATTGGAGGAGGACCAGCAGGACTTGGTGCTGCCGTTGAGGCAAAGAAAACAGGAGCAAAAGATGTTTTAATTATAGAAAGAGATAGAGAGTTAGGTGGAATATTAAATCAATGTATTCACAATGGATTTGGACTGCATGAATTTAAAGAAGAGCTTACAGGACCAGAATATGCGGGAAGATTTATAGAATTAGCTAAAGAATTTGAGATAGAATACATGCTCAATACCATGGTTTTAAATATAGATGAGAATAAGAATATTATCGCTTTAAGCGAAAACGGACTAATTGATATAGAGGCAACAGCAGTAGTTTTAGCCATGGGATGTAGAGAAAGAACAAGAGGTGCAATTGATCTTCCAGGATATAGACCAGGTGGGGTATTTACAGCCGGTGCGGCGCAAAGATTTATAAATATGGAAGGCTACATGGTAGGAAAAAAAGTTGTTATATATGGATCTGGAGATATAGGTCTTATCATGGCAAGAAGAATGACTTTAGAAGGAGCAAAGGTAGTAGCCGTTATAGAAAGAAAACCACATTCTAGTGGACTGACTAGAAATATTGTACAGTGTTTAGATGATTTTGGGATTCCATTGTTATTAGAACATGCTATAACGTATGTTCATGGTAAAGAGAGAGTAAAAGGAGTTACCATAGCAAAAGCAGGTCCTGATAAATGTCCAATAAAAGAAAGTGAAAGATTTTTAGAATGTGATACAGTTTTATTATCTGTAGGACTTATTCCAGAAAACGAACTTTCAAATGAAGTGGGAGTGAATTTAGATAAAAGAACGAGTGGACCAATTGTAAATAATAAGATGGAAACAAACGTAGAGGGAATATTTGCATGTGGAAACGTAGTGCATGTTCATGATTTAGTGGATTTTGTAACAAGAGAAAGTAGAATTGCAGGGAAAAATGCAGCTTTATATGTAATGAAGCAAGGAAAAAAAGGAACCTTTGTAGAAACAAAGGCAAGTAATGGAATCGGATATATTGTTCCACAGCACATCAATTTAGACAGCGAAGAAGATGTAAACTTATTTATGAGAGTAAGAGATATTTATACCAACAAGAAGCTTGTTGTAAAATGTGAAGATAAAGTACTTTTTGAAAAGAAAAGAATGCATATGATTCCTTCCGAAATGGAAAGTTTAAAATTACCAGTAGATGTAATTAAGAACTTAAACGGTGATATTGAAGTTTGTGTAGAGGCGGTGTAATTATGGAAAAAAATATTACTTGTATTGTCTGCCCTATGGGATGCAGAATGACAGTTACAAAGCTTGAGGATGGAAATTACAAAGTAGAAGGAAACACTTGTAAAAGAGGAGAAAAATATGGTGTAGAAGAAATGACTTGTCCAAAGAGAGTCGTTACCTCTACGGTTAAAATAAAAGAAGGAGCTTTGAATTTATTACCTGTAAAAACAAATGATGCCATTCCTAAGGAGCTTATATTTGATTTAATGGCACTTTTAGATGAAGTAGAAATAACTGCGCCTGTGAAGGTTGGAGATATTATTGTTGAAAACGTATTAAATACAGGGATAAATATTGTTGCAAGTAGAAATATGGAGAAAGCGTCTTAAGAAGAAAAAGTAGAATTTTAACAACATATTGCATTATACGATTTGTTGTTGTATAATGTGAGTAATATATAGTAGGAGGTTGTTTTGTGAGTGTAGAGGTTCTTAACTAAATGAATTTAATAAACATCTTAAAAGTTTTAAAAAACTCGTTTTAATGGGTCTATTTGTTGTACCTTTAAGATGTAATTAGTTAAGAACACGGATAGCTATTCTTATAAAACATGCCCTTAATCGGTTTTATTTTAAGGGACTATTTATATCTATTATTTGCTACTAATGCCGTGCTTTGCACGGCATTTTTAATGCAAAAATAGAATAAAAAATGAAATGATATAAGGCTATAGGTGGATTCTGTTTACCTATAGCCTTTATTTTTTGGAGGGATGAAGTGTGTTAAGTGTTGAAAAAAAGTTTATAAAAGAAAAGTTAAAAGAATGCAAATGCATTAATATACCAGTGAATACTAACTTTAAAGGAGGTAAATTTAATGAATAATTGTACATTTGAAAAATTACAGTTAGGTGAAGTAAAAGAATTAGTAAAAGAATATTGTGTAAGTTCCCTTGGAAAGGAGTTAATAGATAAACTAAACCCTAGTGGAAATAAAAACGTAGTTAAACGAAGATTAGCTGAAAATAAAGAAGCTAAAAACATAATAGAAAATAGCAATCATATACCCCTTGAGGGATTATCCAATGTAAATATACTTATCGATAAAATTGAAAAAGGGATGATATTAGATCCTCATGAACTGATAAAAATAGAAGATTTTTTAAGAGGAAGTAGAAAAATAAAGTCTTTTATGCTAGATAAAGAATTTTACGCACCCACATTAAGTGGATATGCTGTAAATATAACAGATTGCGAAAATATAGAAAGGGAAATAGCCTATTGTATAAAAGGAAATAAGGTGGACTCTCAGGCGAGCAAAGAACTGAAGAAAATAAGAAGAAATATAGAAGTAACGGAAAGTAAAATAAAAGAAAGACTAAATAAATTCTTAACTGCTAGTGGAAATAAACAGTATATTCAAGAGTTTATAATAAGCAAAAGAGAGGATAGATATGTAATTCCAATAAAAGCATCTTATAAAAATGAAGTGGATGGCGTTATGTTAGGTACATCCTCTAAAGGAAATACTGTATTTGTAGAACCTAATAGTGTATCAAAGTTTAGTATAGACCTTATTCGCTTAAAATGCGAAGAATCCATAGAAGAAAATAAGATATTATCTCAGTTAACAGATCTTATATTTGAGCAAATAGCAAATATTAAATTAAACATAGAAGTAATAGCAGAATATGACATGGTGTTTGCAAAAGCTAAATATAGCCAAAATATAAAGGGAAGCACACCTAAAATAAATGATAGGGGATATATAAAAATCGTTAATGGCAAGCATCCTCTTTTAAAAGGCGAGGTTGTACCACTAAATTTAGAGATAGGAAAAAGCTATAAAAGTTTGCTAATTACAGGGCCTAATGCAGGAGGAAAAACTGTTGCATTAAAAACGGTAGGATTACTCTCCTTAATGGTTCAATGTGGATTGGATATATGTGCAGGTGAAGATACTGAAATGAATGTATTTGAAAATATATTCGTTGATATAGGAGATAATCAGAGTATAGAAAATGCCCTTAGTACCTTTTCATCTCATATAAAAAACATTGCACATATAATGCATTCATCTAATCCGTCTACCCTAGTGATACTAGATGAGATTGGTAGTGGAACAGAACCTAATGAAGGGGCTGCACTTGCCATAGCCATTCTTGAAGAATTTTATAAAATGGGATGTATAACCTTAGCATCTACCCATTATGGAGAACTGAAAAAATATGCAACGTCTCATCCAGAATTTGAAAATTCAGGTATGATGTTTGATAAAGATACATTACAACCATTATATAAGCTAACTATCGGAATATCTCAAGATAGTAATGCATTGTTTATTTCTAAAAAGATGGGAATAAAAGATAAGGTATTAAAGAAAGCAAAAGAATATATGGATGATAAAAATTATGATTTTGATTTAGTGAAAAAAAGTAAAATAGAGTCACCTGAGGAAGAATATAAAGAGGAAAAGGAAATTCCTGCTTATCAGGTAGGCGATAAGGTAAAATTATTAGAAGAAGATGACTTTGGAATAATATATAAACCTGTGGACAAATTCAATAATGTAAAAGTCTTATATAAGGGTGAATTTATAGAAGTAAATGTAAAGAGAATAGAGCTTTATTTAAAGGCTACAGTCTTATATCCAAAGGGGTATGACCTAGATAATTTATTTGTAAGTTTTAAAGAGAGAAAATTAGAGAAAGATATCGAAAGAGGATCTAAAAAAGCGCTGAAGAAAATTCACAAGGAAATAAAACAAAGAAGAGAACTATAAGTAGTAATATCCTAAAGAAACACAAGATACTTGTGTTTCTTTAGGATTATATTTTGTAAGAATAAAGCTTAAGCTTTTATAATTTTTAATTAAGTGAGAGGTGTTTATTCTGTACAATATTATTTATAAATATACATAAATATAAAGTTGCAACATTCTGAATTTTAGAACTTTTTTGATTTTATGACAAATATTTATCAAATTGAGTTTAAGATGAAATTTATGGTAGAATAAACAAAGTAGGATTAAAACAAATTTAAAGGATTTCAAGATTGGATTACAAAATGAAATTTTGAAGAAGGAAAGGAATAAAGCTATGCAGGTATATGCTTTAATAGGACCCAGTGGAACAGGTAAAAGCTATAGAGCCTTAAAAGTTGCTTGTGAAAAGGATATAAACTACATTATCGATGATGGAATACTCATATGCAAAAATAAAATACTCGCTGGAATTTCAGCAAAAAAAGCAAATACGAAGATGGAGGCAGTAAGAAGAGCGATATATGAAGATGTAAATCATAGAAATGCTCTAAAAAAATGTATAAAAGAAGAAAAAATAGAAAAAATACTCCTTATAGGAACTTCGAAAAAGATGATTAATATCATCATTGAGAGATTAGGATTAGATCCTATAAAAGAAGAAATAAGCATATACGATATAGCAACAATAGAGGAAATTCAGGAAGCAAAACAAATGAGATTAGAGCAGGGAATTCACATTGTACCTCTTCCTACCTTTGAAGTCAAAAAGCATTTTTCAGGTTTATTTAGAAATCCCATAAGACTATTTTTTAAAAATAAAGATAGCGAGGTTCAAGAGGTAGAAAAAACCTTAATTAGACCTACTTTTAGCTACATGGGAAAATATTTTATATCGGAAAAAGCAATTAAGCAAATTATATTTCATGAAATTTCTAAATTTGAAGAAGTAAAAAAAATATATTCTATAGAAGTGATCGATAAACAAATAGGAATTGAGATAAATATAAGTCTTGGAATGGGTCCAAGTCTATTGTTAAAAAAATGTAAAGAAATACAACATAATATACTGAAAACATTGGAAAATATTACTTTGTTAAATATTATACGAATAAATATACATATTACTAAATTTTACCCAGATAATAAAATTTAGTATGTTTACAACTTCAAAATTAATATGTTATAATTCAAATTGAAAGCAGGAAAATGTTTTCATTTGAACATTACATAAATAATAAATAACATAAAGAGGGGGCTTTGAAATGGCAAATCAAATGGCAAAAAATTATATCGAAGAGGTAATTAAAAAAGTAAGGGAAATTAATGCAGATCAACCTGAGTTTATACAAGCAGTTGAAGAAGTATTACCTTCATTAGCGCCAGTATTAGAAAAGCATCCAGAGTATATTGAAGAAAATCTTTTAGAGAGATTCGTTGAACCAGAAAGACAAATAATCTTTAGAGTACCATGGGTTGACGATCAAGGAAAATTACAAGTAAATCGTGGATTTAGAGTACAGTTTAATGGAGTACTTGGACCTTATAAAGGCGGATTAAGATTCCATCCTTCTGTATATCTTGGAATTATTAAATTCTTAGGTTTTGAACAAATATTAAAGAACTCATTAACTGGTCTTCCAATAGGAGGAGGTAAAGGTGGTTCTAACTTTGATCCTAGAGGAAAATCTGATGCTGAAATCATGAGATTCTGCCAAAGCTTCATGACAGAATTATATAGACACATTGGACCAGATGTAGACGTTCCAGCTGGAGATATTGGAGTTGGAGGAAGAGAAATCGGATACCTTTATGGACATTATAGAAGAATAAGAGGAGCATTTGAAAATGGTGTTCTTACAGGAAAAGGATTATCTTATGGTGGTAGCTTAATTAGACCAGAAGCTACAGGATTTGGAGTAACATATTTCTGTAATGAAATGTTAAAGCATGAAGGACAAACTTTTGAAGGAAAAACAGTAGCTGTTTCTGGATTTGGTAACGTTGCTTGGGGAGCATGTAGAAAAGTTGCTGACTTAGGCGGTAAAGTAGTTACACTTTCAGGACCAGATGGATATATCTATGATCCAGAGGGAATCACTGGTGAAAAAATAGATTACTTAGTTGAAATGTTAAGAGTAAACAAAGGTGCTAGAGTAAAAGATTATGCTGATAAATATGGTGTTGAGTTCTTTGAAGGACAAAAGCCATGGAATGTTAAAGTAGATATCGTAATGCCATGTGCTACACAAAATGATATTCATTTAGAGCATGCGAAGCAAATCGTTGCAAATGGAGTTAAATTCGTTTGTGAAGGTGCAAACATGCCAACTACCAATGAAGCAGTAGAATATTTATTAGCAAATGGAGTAATTGTAGGACCAGCTAAAGCTGCTAATGCAGGTGGAGTTGCAACATCTGCACTTGAAATGAGCCAAAATAGCATGAGATTATCTTGGACAGCAGAAGAAGTAGATGCAAAACTTCATCAAATTATGGTTAACATCCATAATAATGCAATGAGTGCTGCACAAACTTATGGTTTTGGATATAACTTAGTTGCTGGTGCAAATATTGCTGGATTTATAAAAGTTGCTGAAGCAATGTCTGCTCAAGGAAATTATTAAGATTATTATAAAACCAAGAAAATCTACCTTTTAAAAGGTAGATTTTTTTGTTTTTGGAATAAATTCGTTTATATAGAAGGAAAAAAGGATGTTTTGTTGTAATTTTTATATAGAAGAAAATATATGTAAGAACATGCAAAAACAAAGGAATAGGGGGACGTAGATGAATAGTAAAATAAAAGAAAAATTCATGTCACTAAAGGCAATAGCTGTATATATTTTGGTGTTAGAATTATGGGTATTACTTTCAGATACAATTTTGTCGCGGCTATTTTACAATATAAAAACCATAGAGCATATACAGAAAATAAAGGGGAGTATTTGTGTGTTTTTAACTGCATATTTTTTCTATAAATTAGTTCATAAGTACAGAAGAATTATTAACAATTTGAAAAATGAGTTAGAAATAAGTGAGGAGCAATATAAATTTATTATCGATAGCACTACAGAAGGAGCTTGGATTTGGAATATAAAAAATAGAGAAAACGCATTAACTGTTAAATGGAAAGACAAGCTTGGATATGAAGAAGATGAGGTTGAAAATACGCTACAAGGATGGATTGATTTATTGCATCCAGAGGATAAGGATTGGGTTTTAAAGGAGACGAATGCGTATATTAGCAGAAAAATTCCCCGATATAAATTGGAATACAGAATGAAAAAGAAAAATGGAGAATATATGTGGATTTTAGACAAAGGGCAAGGTATTTGGGATGAAAATGGAAATCCAATTTGTATGATGGGAACGCACACCAATATTACAGAGCGTAAAAAAGCAGAAGAACAATTATTAAGGATGATAGAAGAAAATAAAGCATTGTTAGCAAAAACAATTGAACAAGATAGATTAAAAACAGAATTTTTTTCTAATATGTCTCATGAATTTAAAACACCATTGAATGTCATCCTTGGAGTAGTCCAATTATTGAGTATGCAAGGAAATAGTGAAAGAATAAATGTAGAATATAAGAAATTTAATAGATACATTGATATAATGAAGCAAAACTGTTTTAGATTGCTTCGATTGATTAACAATTTAATTGATATTACGAAAATTGATTCCAATTTTTTTGAAATCAGTTGTAAAAACTGTAATATTGTTAATATGGTGGAGAATATAACCTTATCTGTAGTAGATTTTGCAGAAAATCAAGGAATATCCATTATATTTGATACGGAAGTAGAAGAAAAGATGATTTCTTGTGATGAAGATAAAATAGAAAGAATTATGTTAAATATTCTTTCTAATGCCATGAAAAATACAAAATTCGGTGGGCGAATTATGGTGAATATTTATGATAAAACAGATCACATCCTTCTTTCTATAAAAGATACTGGGGTGGGTATTCCCAGAGACAAATTAAAAACTATATTTGACCGATTTGTGCAAGTCGATGCTTCTTTAAAAAGACCAAACGAAGGAAGTGGGATCGGATTATCTTTGGTAAAATCCCTTGTAGAAAAACAGGGAGGAGAAATTTGGGTTGAAAGTGAAGTTGGAGTGGGGACGGAATTTTTTATAAAGTTTCCACAGAAAATATTACCCCAAGAAGAGGAAGTCGCTAGAGAATGTAATTATAATAATCTTGTAGAAAAAATAAATATAGAGTTTTCGGATATATATGCTATTTATGAATAGGGTAGGATGGGTGGAAAGCTTGTCTTCATCTAAGATTTAAGGTGTATAAATGAGAAATATAGTATATAATAAAAGCACAAGATAAATTTAGGTAAGGAGGAAAAAACATGAAAGTTACCTTTGTAAAAGTGGAAGATGTAAACCGATTTGTAGACTTTGTTTCTAAATTGAAAGGAAGAGTTTACTTAAAATCTGGAGAATATGCTGTAAATGCAAAATCTATTATAGGGGCGATGTATATTGTAAATGAGCATCCAAATGAAATTGTTGTAGATGTGGAGGATCCTGCAGAAGCAAAGCTTGTTTTAAACTTTTTAATGCAAGGATCTCATTTAAACGAAGACAAATAAATATAAATATTCTATAAAAGTCCTATATTATTTTAAATAATAGCAGGACTTTCTTTTATAACAAATCTTTTGTAAAAAGAATATTATTTCTCGGGAAATATGTTAAGGAAGGAGGGTTAAAGTGATAGATTGTCATATTCATATATCTCTTGACGGAATAGATTTTCAAAAATCAAGGGAAATAGGGAAAAAGAAAGAAAGCTTTCATAATATAAAAGAAGTATTAAAAAAATATAAAAGTTTAGGAATATATGTGTTAAGAGATGGCGGAGATGATTTGGAAATATCTTCTATAGGGCGAGATATGGCTAAAGAAGAAGGCATGGTTTTAAAATCTCCAGTATATGCAGTATATAAAAAAGGACAGTATGGTTCTTTTCTAGGAAAAGAAATACAGGATATAAAAGATTTTAAGGAAATATTTATAGATTTAAAAAATAAGCAATTAGATCATCTAAAAATCATATTAAGTGGACTTGTAAGCTTTAAAAAATACAAATCTGCTGGAGAAATTCAATTTACAGAAAAAGAATTAAAATATATGGTTAATTTGGCAAAAAATCATAATATACCCACCATGGCCCATGTAAACACTTCGAAAGGGATAAGAATAGCAATAAACTCCGGGGTGAATACCATTGAACATGGATATTTTTTAGGAGAAAGAGAACTTTATGAAATGGGAGAAAGAAATGTTATATGGGTACCAACCTTGGCGCCTCTTGGAAATCTAGTAGTAAACAAAGATAAACGATTTGAAAGAAATATACCTATTATTAAAAAGGTATATGAAGAGCATCTAAAAATGGTGAATAAAGGATATGAAATGGGTATAAAGATGGCTTTAGGAAGTGATAGTGGGAGTTATGGGGTACTTCACGGACAAGGAACCTTGGATGAAATGAATCACTTTATAAAAGCAGGAATAAAAAAAGAAGAAGTAATAAAAATGAGCATAGAAAATGGAATCAAAGCTTGTAATTTAAAAGAAGAGGAGATCAAATGCTTTAAAAACTCCTTAAATAATAGTTGACAATATAAATATAAAATGATACCATCAATATCAAAGAAAATAAATCTTTAATACTGGTCCAGAGAGGCTAGGAAGGTTGTTCATACGTAGAATAAATATATATTAATTCATGCGGATTCAATATATATTTATATAAATTTGTCTATCATAACGCCTTCCTATTCGTAGGAAGGTTTTTTTGATATAAAATATCTTTTAAGATAGTCCAGAGAGGCTATGAAGGAGGAGAAAAAATGTTAACAGGAAGACACTTAATTGAACCAAAAGACTTTTCATTAGAGGAACTAGATTCTATCCTTACCTTAGGACAAGAAATCATTGAAAATCCAGAAAAATTTTCAAGTACATGTAAGGGAAAACTATTAGCTACTTTATTTTATGAACCTTCCACAAGAACAAGATTTAGCTTTGAAGCAGCAATGCTAAGACTTGGGGGAAGTGTTATTGGTTTTTCTGAACCAAATTCTTCTTCTGCATCAAAAGGAGAAAGCATTCCAGACACCATAAGAACCATTGGATGCTATGCAGATATTGCTGTAATGAGACATCCAAAGGAAGGTTCTGCAAAGCTTGCAGCAAAATATTCAAATATTCCTTTGATTAATGCTGGAGATGGAGGACATCAGCATCCAACGCAAACCCTTACTGATTTACTTACCATAAAATCCTTAAAAAAGGATTTAACCCATCATACCATAGCCCTTTGTGGAGATTTAAAATTCGGCCGTACGGTGCATTCTTTAGTGAAGGCCATGGCAAGATACGAAGGGACAAAATTCATATTCATCTCCCCAACAGAACTTAAAATTCCAGATTATATAAAAGAAGAAATAAAAGGCCATGCTTACTATGAAACAGCAAACTTAGAAGAAGTAATCGGATCTATTGACATTCTTTATATGACAAGAGTGCAAAGAGAAAGATTTTTCAATGAAGAAGAATATTTGCGATTAAAGGATAGTTACATCCTAACAAAAGATAGATTAAAAAGAGCAAAAGAAGATATGCTTATTATGCACCCCCTACCAAGAGTAAATGAAATTGCGGTAGAAGTAGATGATGATTTGAGAGCCGTATATTTCAAACAGGCAAAATACGGTATGTTCGTGAGAATGGCTTTAATCATGAAATTATTGGGGGTGGATGTAAATGCTGAATGTAAATAGTATAAAAAGAGGAATCGTAATTGATCATATCAAGGCTGGATGTGGATATAAAATATTTAAAGAATTAGGACTGCATAAGGCAGAATATACAGTAGCCCTTCTTAAAAATGTACATTCTAATAGAATTGGCAAAAAAGACATCATTAAAATAGAAAATGAAATCGACATCGATTTAACCATACTTGGAATAATGGACCCAGATATAACCATCAACATTATCGAAAATGAAAAAATAAAAGAAAAAATAAGCTTAAGCTTACCAGAAAGCGTAAAAGGAATACTAAAATGCAAAAATCCAAGATGCATCACCACCATTGAAAACATAGAAGAAGTAGAATTTATCCTTACAAACAAAGAAAAGAAAGAATATAAATGCGAATACTGTGATGCAATCACCTCTTTGTAAAGTTAGAAAATAAAAAAACTTTTAGGAGGAAAGAGATGAATCTATTAATAAAAAATGTAAGCTTAGTTGATGCTAAAAAAACAAGTTATGGAGATGTTTTAATAAAAGATGGAAAAATAGCTAAAATAGAGAAAGAAATAAAAGAAAGTTGTGAAATCATAGATGGAGAAGGATATACCCTTCTCCCTTCCTTTATAGATATGCATACCCATTTAAGAGATCCAGGATATACCTATAAGGAGGATTTAGAAAGTGGACAAAAAGCCGCTTTAAAGGGAGGCTTTACCACCCTTTGCGCTATGGCAAATACAAATCCTGTTTGTGATAATAAAGAAACTATGGAATATATAATAGAGAAAAGTAAGAAACTGAATCTTTGCGATATATTTCAAATTTGTGCTGTAACAAGGGATCTAGAAGGAAAAGAAATAGTGGATATACAAACAATGAAAAAATATACAAAGCTTTTTTCAGACGATGGAAAAACCATCTTTAACGAAAATATTATGAAAGATGCACTACTTCTTTCAAAAGAACATGATTTTAAAATCTTAACCCATTGTGATCCAGAAGTAGAGATCGTGAAAAGAGATTTGAATTTACTTCAAAAAACAGGTGGGAATTTACACATATGCCATATTAGCTTAAAAGAAACCTTAGATCTAATCAAAGAATTTAAGGATAAAGGCATGCATTTTACCTGTGAAGTAACGCCGCACCATATATTTTCAAAGGATTTAGACTATAAAGTAAATCCATCTATTGCAAAAAAAGAAGATGTAACTGCCATGATACAAGGAATAAAAGAGGGGTATATTGATGTAATCGGAACAGACCATGCGCCCCACAGCAAGGAAGATAAAGAAAAAGGCTCCCCTGGAATATCCTTAATAGAAGTGGCATTTGCCATGGTATATAAAGTATTGAAGGAAAATAACATCTCTTTAAATAAATTAAGTCAGATCATGTCGTATAATCCAGGAAAAATACTAAACTTAAATACCGGGTTGATAGAAAAAGGATATGAAGGAAATGTAGTTTTGGTAGATTTAAATAAAGAAAAGATAATCGATACGGAAAATTTTGTATCTAAAGGGAAAAACAATCCGTTTAATGGATATAAAGTCCTCGGTGAAATAAAAATGACCATAAAAAGGGGGAAGGTTCTATATGATAATCGATAAGCTTTATGAAGAAGTAATGAAAAAAGGACCTGTATGTGTAGGATTAGATGTGAGAATGTCTTATCTTCCAGAGGAAATATTAAACGCTGATAATAGCATAGAAGAGAAAATATTTGCATTTAATAAAAAAATAATCGATGAAACCTTTGATATTGTAGCATGCTATAAGCCTCAAATTGCTTGTTATGAAGCATTTGGGATAGAAGGATTAAAAGCATATAGTAAGACCTTAAAATATATAAAAGAAAAAGGAAGTATTAGCATAGGAGATATAAAAAGGGGAGATATCTCTTCAACGGGAGAGATGTATGCAAAAGCTCATTTTGAAGGAGATTTTGAAGCGGATTTTATAACCGTGAATCCTTATATGGGATACGATGCAATAAGCCCCTATCTTCCTTATCTAGAAAAAGGAGAGAAAGGGATGTTTGTACTCGTTAAAACATCCAATGAAAGTTCTAAGGATTTTCAAGAACTAAAAATAGGAGAAGAATCCATATATATGAAGGTAGCAAAAGAAGCAAAAAAA
>SWCA01005104.1_pt1 | contig 43447 bp, 46 predicted proteins | sample 4692961 | NCBI WGS metagenome assembly SWCA01 (sample SAMN10267275, study PRJNA491770) | bioreactor metagenome | isolation source: DHS bioreactor inoculated with | place: Japan: off Shimokita Peninsula
ATTTTGATTTTTAGATTTGAAAATAGAATTTCCTATTAAGTAAAAAAAGCACAAAAGTGCTTTAATTATTTGTATTGATTTAGCCAAGCAGCTACTCTTTCTTTTGGTTGGTAACCACTTTGACGATCAACTTCTTCACCGTCTTTGTAAAGTACTACTGTTGGTACTGAACGAATGCCTGCTTCAATAGCTTGTGATCTAAATAAATCGATGTCCACTCTGTAGAATTTTGAATCGCTCATTTCTTCACTTAAACTTTCTAATACAGGTTTTAACATCTTACATGGTCCACACCATGTTGCGTAGTATTGTACAACAATTAGACCTTGTTGACCTACGACTTGTTCATAAGGTTGTCCTTGATATTCAGTCATTAAATTTTCCTCATTTCTTAATAATTTTATTATATTTTTATTATATATGATTTTTATAATATTGCAAGACAAAAGCACTATTTTAGTGTGACAATAGTTACTCCATTTAGTCCTTCACCTTCTCCACCATAACGGTGTTCTTTGATATAAGGACTAGATTTAATATAACTGTGTACAGCCTTTCGAACTGCACCAGTTCCAAACCCATGAATGATACGAAGTGTCGTCAGACCAGACATGAGTGCACCGTCAATTGCATCATCTAAAGCTGCACTCACTTCTTCATATCTAAATCCTCTTAAATCGACTTCAAGTTTACCTTCTTTTTGTGGCTTAATTTCTTCTGATTTTTGTTTTTGCACAAGTTTCGGTTTATCACTTGGTTTTGGCTTGTCCTTTTTTAAGTCAGATTTATCAAATGATAATTCAAACTTGCCAAATTTTACGATATAAGTGTCTTCCTTGATGTCAATAATCGTTCCGTATTGTTGATAAGATGTAATAAACACCTCATCACCAACGTTTAGTGATTCATCGAAATACAGTGATTTATCTCCTCCAATTCTTTGATTTAATCTGTTTTTCAAATCAGCGAGTTCTGGTTTAGAAAGTGATTGTTTTTTCTGTAGTTCAGAAATCAAATCAATAGCTTCTTCTCTAAGTTTTAGCCATTTTGATTCTTCTTTATGTTTTACTTTTTCAATCATTTCATCTTGACGTTTTAAAAGATCATTTTTGATGTCTTGATAATGTTGTTTTTCTTCTTTAACTTTAGATAGTTCAGTGTTTAACAATTCTTTTTCTTTTTGGATATCTAGCATTTCATCGTTTAATTTTTCCATCGTTTTTGCTAGATCTGTTTGTCTACCCTCATATAGTTTAAGTGCATTTTCAATGATACTTTCTGGTAAACCTAATCTTCTAGCAATTAAAAATGCATGCGATGATCCTGTTGTGCCCATTTGTAGGAAATATAACGGTTTTAAAGATTGCTTATCAAATGCTACACTTGCAGTTGTCATATGTGGTTGCTCATATGCATAACTTTTAAGCTCTGAGTAATGGGTTGTGACCATCATGCGACCATCATAGTCTTTAAATGCCTCTAAAATTGAGATTGCAAGCGCAACCCCTTCATTAGGATCAGTACCACTACCAATCTCATCTAAAAGTACTAAAGTATTGTCTTTCATGTTTTTAATCATATCGATTATCTTTGTTAAGTGTGATGAGAATGTAGATAAGGATTGAGATATGGATTGCTCATCTCCAATATCAGCAAAAACTTGATCAAATAGTGCAATACTACTTGCTTCATTTAATGGTGTTAACATCCCCATTTGTGTCATTAATGTCAATAAGCCTAATGTTTTTAAGGCAACTGTCTTACCACCAGTATTAGGACCTGTAATTAATAATGTTTTCAAATGCTTATCAAGAGATAACCCTATTGGAACTGCCGCTTTTTGATCTAAAAGCGGATGCTTAGCATGAATGAGTTGAATAAATCCTTCTTTATTGATGTTTGGTTTGTGAGCATCAATATCAAGTGCATAGATCGCTTTTGCATGAATTAAATCCAACTTAACAAATACATCTAAATTTTGTTTTAAGGTTAGATAAGATAATTGAATTTCATGACTCATTTCATCAATAATCATGTCAATTTCTTTTTGTTCACTGACTTTTAAACTTTCAATTTGTGCAGTGATAGATCTTGTCATCTCTGGTTCGATGTAAATGGTTTGCTTAGAAGCTGACATATCATGAATGATACCTTTAACCTTATTCTTAAAAGCTTCTTTAACGCCTATACAAAAACGTTCATTCCTCATCACGATGACTTGATCATTTAAATACTTCGAATAATCGACAAGTATTTTTTGTAACTTGTCTTGAAGTTGTTTTTCAAATCTTGAGATGTCTTTTCTGATACTTGCAAGTTTTGGTGTCGCATCATCTAAAATAACACCATCCTCATCAAGCTTTGATTCAATATAGTTTAGCAAGCTTTTATGACTGGATAAGTCATCAAAAAGAGGAACCAAACTTGTTGATTTTAAATTTATTTGTTGTCTTTGTCTTAAATAAAGTAAAATATCTCTTTCCATCACTAAAAATAAACGAACATAAAGTAAGTCTTGGATACTGTATCGTCTTTTTATTTCTGCATAATGAAGGAGTTGATAGATATCAAAATCATCTAAAAAAGGAATACGTCCAAATCTAGCGATAAGTTCTAACATATCATCGACTTCTAAAAGCATGTGATCAACTTCATTTATATCTGTTGAAGGTTCTTGTGTATTTAATTTTTGTTTTGCAGAGTCAGATTTTAAATATTTCGAAATGATTTCGATGATTTGATCTAACTCTAAGGTTTTTGTCATAAATCGCATATAAAACACCCTTTTTCTGTAAAATTGTGGTATAATAATAGTTGAGCGTAGAGGTGAACTATGAAACATTACACAATGTCTGTAACTGATAAAGAACTAGAAAAATTAAATAAAGTTTATCAATATCATCAAATAGAAGATAAAAATCCTTATCTTCTTTTTCATGCAAAGCATAATGATATCGATATTCTAGCATATAAGACAGGTAAAGTCTTATTACAAGGTCATGAAGTCACTCATGAGTTAGTGGCAATCAAAACCCATTTAAACAAAGAAGACTATGCAGCAATCGGTTCTGACGAAGTTGGAACTGGTGATGTTTTTGGTCCGATTGTTGTTTGTTCTGTATTTGTAAACAAATCTGAAATACCATTTTTAGAAGAGCTTGGCGTCAAAGACTCTAAGAACATGACAGATCAAAAAATCATTGAGATTGCACCGAAACTAGCTAAAAAACTCATTCACTCATTACTTATTCTACCACCATCTAAGTATAATAAGCTAGTCAGTGAGGGATATAATTTAAATAAAATGAAAGCACTTCTTCATAATCAAGGTATTGTTAAGACATCTTCTAAGTTAAAAGAAAGTGTTCCTGTAATCTTAGATCAGTTTTGTACACCACAATTATATTTCAATTATTTAAAAGATGAAACGTTAGTTTATCGTGATATTGATTTTCACACTAAGGCAGAATCTGTGCATTTAAGTGTTGCTGCTGCTTCAATTATTGCACGCTATGCATTTTTGGTTAAAATGAAACAATACAGCCAAAAAATAGGTATGAACTTACCTAAAGGTGCAGGTAAAGAAGTTGATGAAGCGATTCAAAAACTTTATGAGAAAAAAGGCACAAAAGGACTTAATTTGATTGCCAAGATGAATTTCAAGAATGTGGCCAAACAAGATTTATCCTAATTGATCTAAAAAATCTTTAAAATAATCGGGCATATCGGCTGTAAAAGTCATATGCTCTTTTTTTATTGGATGCATGAAACTCAATTGGGTTGCATGCAAAAATTGTCCTTGATTTCCAATCGTTTGTTTTGGACCATATAGTGGGTCTCCCACAATTGGATGATTAATATAAGCCATATGAACTCTAATCTGGTGTGTTCTTCCCGTTTCAAGTTCACAAGATAATAATGTATAATCCCCATATCTTTTTAATACTTTGAAATGTGTTATTGAACGCTTACCATCATCAACAATCGCCATTTTAAGTCGATTTTTTGGATGTCTAGCTATTGGTGCATCTATAGTTCCTTCGTTTTCTTTAAAATCATGGTAGACAAGTGCGATATAAGTGCGTTTAATCTGATGATATTTGAGTTGTTCGCTCAGCAATTGATGTGCTTGATCATTTTTTGCAACCACCAATAAACCACTTGTATCTTTATCAATTCTATGCACTATGCCTGGTCTGATCACACCATTAATTGAACTTAAATGATCAACTTGGTGCATAAGACCATGAACTAATGTAGGTTCATGATAACTAGAAGCTGGATGCACAACTAATCCTACTGGTTTATTTATGACTAGTAAATCATCATCTTCATAAACAATATCTAAATCTAAATCAACTGGTTTTATATCCAAAGTTACTGGTTCAACCTCAAAAATGGTGATGACATCACCTGTTTTAAGTAAATAACCTGTTTTCACTTTTTGATTGTTGACTAGAATATGTTGATCTTTAATGAGATTTTGTACATAACTTCTACTTTTATTGATAAACTCATTTTCTGATAAATATATATCTAATCTTTCTTTTTCGTGTTCAAATGTAACTTTAATTGTTTTTTCCATCGGCTTCACTTTCCGTCTTTTTATGTCGTTTAGGCTCTAAAAAGAAAATATCTATAGCAAACAAGACAATGGCTGCAGATAAGAAATTATCTGCTAAATTATTTGTAAAATTGCTTAGTCCAATGTCATTTAAAAAATCCAAAAAAGGATAATGTAGAAAATCAATCACAAATCCGTAAATTGCTCGATCTATCGCATTACCTAGAGTGCCACTAATGAATAAGGCAATAGAAATTGTATATACTTTCTTGTCTTTGTAATCACTGTCTTTAAATAAATAACCAAAAACAACTAATGCAGCTACAGTAACCAGAAAAAACACTAGCTCTCTATACTGAAAATCACTAAGCATCCCTAAAGATGCGCCAGTATTTTCATAATAGCTTAGTTCTAGCACATGGGGAATGACTACATCGTTAATGCCTTCAAATGTTGGCGCTATAAGTCTATATGCAAGTTGTTTTGTTACTTGATCTAATAAAAGTGTAACAATAATAATGATAAATCCTATAAGCATAATACTCTCCTTCTTAAAACACTGTTGATAAAACTACTATACCTATAATAAGTAAGATAATCGCTACAAAAGTAGATTCTACATATTGTGGTATCTTTGTATTAATATCCTTAATCTCTTCATGATAGTTTTTAATGAGCACATAATAAAAATGATAATATAAAAACGCCCATATAAGAACAAAACATAATAAAATAAGTGATAAAATAAATGTAAGTTTAGTATATATAAACATATTGATGACGAAGACACTTGGTAAAATCACAATCAAAAACGAAATAAGAAGAGCACCCAATACGGATTTAACGGATGTCTTCATCGATGTTTTTGAATCGATTCTTTTTACTAAGTTTCTATATCTATGGAAAAACTTATATATTTGATCAATTATATTTCTCATAAAGCCATAAAGCCGCCTCTTCGATAGTTTCTACTGGTACTAGTTCATACGATATATCAATGTGTTTTATCTCATCGTAATGTGATTTAGGAATGAAAAATACATCAACATCGTTGTATTCCGCTGTATATATTTTTTGTGTAATCCCACCAATTCTACCAATCGTTCCACTCGTATTTATCGTTCCAGTTCCTGCAATGATCACATCCGGAATGTTTATATTTAGTAAACTTACATAAATACTCAGTGTTTGAAGCATACCCCCACTAGGCCCTCCTACCGTGCTGTTAAGCCCTGGAAGTTCATATGCAGGGTAAGCATCGTATATCACATATTTGGTATAAAACAAGAAAGAAACTTCACCTAAAACTTGTTCATAAACAAGTGTATAAGTTGTCCCATCTTCTTTTTTAATTAAATAAGTCACGTTGATATGATCTGATAACTCGAAAAACGACTGCGGATCATAATCTTGATAAGATTCTCCATTGATTTCGATGATTACATCACCAATATCTACGTTTTCTAATCGCTTCGGAAAATCATAAATGTATAATCCTTCGAATCCATAATTCATTACAATCGTCGGATCCTTCTCTTTTGCCATTTCATATGCTTTGATTAATGCAATTTGATATGAAACACTTTTTGATAACTGCCCCTGCCGATACTCATCTATGATTGTGTTTTCTTGTTCTCTAATCGTTGGTCTTCTTAAAACGACGCTTTCATCGTTTTTAAGCAACATATACTGGAATGCTGTAATCGGATTATAAGAATATACATAGACACTATAGAATTGATCTGGCATCTCGTGTCCTTCAATCTCAAAAGAAGATTCTAAAGCTGTAAGTCCACCTGGAGCAGTTACAGTGTAATTCGTAGGTACAACGCCTACAAAAAAGACATATAAATATGCAAATGATAAAATGATTAGTATTTTTTTATTACTTTTAATGAAGGTTAACATAAGTTAACTCACCAACTTTTATTTTTCGATATGAAACATTTGCAGCCTTTAACATTTTTACAGCTGCTTGATGTTCCTTTGTATGTTCGTATTTATCACTTTCAAACACAATCTCTTTGATACCGGATTGTATGATCAACTTTGTGCATTCATTGCAAGGAAAAAGTGTCACATAAATGGACGACCCTTTAAGTGATTGTGTCGCATTCAAAATCGCATTGGCTTCAGCATGAACAACATATGGATATTTAGTATCTAAGTACTCACCCATATTTCCCCAAGGAAACTCATCATCTTTTGCGCCTGAAGGCATACCATTATAGCCAATGCCGACAATTCTTAAATCACTATTAACAATACATGCTCCTACTTGAGTTGATGGATCTTTACTTCTAAGTGCTGATAATTTCGCAACTCCCATGAAATATTGATCCCAAGTGATAAAATCTTTTCTCATGATTTTCTCTCTTCCTTTTTGGCTAAACCTAAATTAACATGGCAATAACCAAATGGATTTTTCTTCAAATATTTTTGATGATTTTCTTCTGCAAGTTCATAGTCTTTATTTTCTTTTATTTTGACTTGAACTTTATCATAATCATTTTTAAAATATGATTTCATATAATCGATGACACGTTCTTTCTCACTCATGTCTTCTAAATAAATACCACTACGATATTGATATCCAATATCATTGCCTTGTTTATTGATGCTAAATGGATTTACAATTCTAAAAAAATGTTCTAATACACCTTCAAGTGTTAAAACTTGCTCATCGTAGACGACTCTACATGCTTCTGCATGTGTACAAGTACCATCACAAACTTCTCTGTATGTTGGATGTGTTCTATTACCATCAACGTATCCAACAGAGGTCTCTAAAACCCCTTTTAATTGGTCAAAATAGGCTTCAACACCCCAAAAACATCCACCAGCTAAAACAATACTCTTCATATTATTCACCAACTTTCAAATGTAACTCTTTTAATTGAACTTGATCAACATCACTTGGTGCTTGCATCATTTGATCTTTTGCACTTTGCGTTTTAGGAAATGCAATGACATCTTTAATATTTGTTGTATGTGTCATTAACATAACGATTCTATCTAAACCTAGCGCTAACCCACCATGAGGTGGCGTACCATATTTTAAAGCATCTACAAAGAATCCAAAACGATGTTTTACATCTTCATCAGTTAATCCTAGTGTTTTAAACATTAATTTTTGGACTTCTTGATCATAGATTCTTAATGATCCCCCACCAATTTCATAACCATTTAAAACGATGTCATAGGCTTTAGCATATGCTTCTTTTGGATTATCTTTTAAGACTTTTGGATCACTCGGTTGAGTAAATGGATGATGTTTAGCATAAAAACGACCTTCTTCTGCATCATATTCTAAAAGTGGCCAATCTGTAATCCATACAAATTGATAATGATTTGGGTCTGCAAGTCCAAACATACTTGCAAGTTCGACTCTTAGTGCACCTAAAGCGTTTAATGCATTATCGTCATTTCCAGGTACCAAGAATAAAATATCTTGTTCTTTCAAGTTCAATTTTGCATAATCTGTATCAGTCATAAATTTGTTTATACTGCCCGAATAACCTTCATTTGTATATTTAATAAATGCGAGTGCATCTCCATGATTTTTCTTAACTAACGCAGATAGTTGATCAATTTGTTTTCTTGATAAACTTGAACCATTTGGCATGATTAAGCCTTTAACATATGTTTTATCATTAAACAAAGGTATATCGATAGCATTAAATAATTCTGAATAATCAGATATATGTAACTCATATCTTAAGTCAGGTTTGTCTGTACCATAAGTTTCCATTGCTTCTTTATAACTCATTTTTCTAAATGGAGTTTGAACTTCTACATCAAGTACTTTTTTAAATGTATGGACCATGATTTTTTCAATTAAACTTTGAATATCTGATTCATCAATAAAAGAAGCTTCGATATCGACTTGTGTAAATTCAGGTTGACGGTCTGCTCTTAAGTCTTCATCTCTAAAACATTTTGCGATTTGGAAATATTTCTCAAAACCAGCAACCATAAATAATTGTTTATATATTTGAGGAGATTGAGGAAGTGCATAAAAATGACCTGCATAAAGTCTAGAAGGTACTAAATAGTCTCTTGCACCTTCTGGTGTTGACTTACCTAATATCGGTGTTTCTAACTCATAAAACCCTTCATCAACTAATACACTTCTAATCGCTTGGGTGATCTTATGTCTTTGGATTAAAAAGTTTTGCATCACCGGACGTCTTAAATCTAAATAACGGTATTTAAGCCTTGTTTCTTCAAGTGCATCTGAATCATTAGATACTGTCATCGGAGGCGTTTCAGCTGCACTTAAAATCATTAAATCCATGACTTCAATCTCGATTTCTCCTGTAGGAATGTTTAAGTTTTTGCTTTCGCGTTCTAAAACAACACCTTTGACTTCAATGACATATTCACTTCTGATTTTTAATGCCTTTTCATAGTCTTTATGATCTGGTTTTACCACAATTTGTGTGATCCCAAATCTGTCTCTTAAGTCTATAAACACTAAACCACCTAGGTTTCTTGATTTTTGAACCCAACCTTTTAGATAAACATGTTGTCCAACATGCTTGATATTTAATTCATTATTATGATGTGTATATTTCATGTTATTTCTCCAATTTTTGTGTTAAATAAGTCACAACTTCATTTAGTTTAATTTCTTCTTGTACTTCTGTTTTTGTATCTTTAATACTGACCATACCACGATTAAATTCTTCATCGCCTAAGATCAATAAATATTTGGTATCTAGTCTTAATGCTTGTTTGAACTGACCTTTAAATGATTTTTGGGTATAGTTCATATCAGAGACAAGGTTTGCACTTCTTAAATCATATAACAATTTCATCGCATGTTTGCGTAAATCAGGACTTGTTGTTACGATGAATGCATCAACTTCAAGGTCTTTTGAAAAATCGATTTCAAGGGCATCTAATGCCATTAAAAGTCTTTCCATGCCACATGCAAATCCTATCCCACCTAAATCTGGTCCTCCAAGTTCCTTAACAAGGTTTTGGTATCTACCACCACCACCTAAAACATTTTGTGCACCAAATCCTGCGATGTCAGCTTCTATTTCAAATACTGTATGACTATAGTAATCGAGTCCTCGTACAAGTCTTGGTGCGATTTCATAATCAATTTCAGCAGCATTTAAATAAGCGATAACTTCGTCAAAATAGATTTTTGACTCCTCGTTTAATAAATCGAGTGTTGTTGGAGCTGATTTAACAGCTTCATGTTTTTGGTCGATTTTACAATCCAAAATCCGTAATGGATTTTTATTAATTCTTTCCTTACAATCGTTACATAACTCATCTTTATGAGGTGTAAAATGATCAACTAAAGCTTTTTGATAAGCATCTCTCGATTTTTGATTACCTAAAGTGTTAATTCTAACTTTGACACCTTTTAGTCCTAAGCGTTTAATAAAATCGTACGCTAAAATGATGATTTCTGCATCTAATGATGGATCAACCGTACCAATGGCTTCTACACCAAATTGATAAAATTGACGATAACGTCCTTTTTGAGGTCTTTCATATCTAAAATTAGGCCCTATATAATAAACTTTTTCTAACTCTTGTGATGCATAAAGCTTATTTTCGACATAAGCTCTAATCACACCTGCTGTACCCTCAGGTCTAAGTGTTAAAGCTCTATTTGAACGATCTACAAAATCATAAGTCTCTTTTGTGACCATATCGGATCCTTCAGAATCTCTATGAAAGACATTAGAATACTCCATAATTGGTATTCTCATTTCCCTGATGTTATATAGATTTAATATTTCTCTAATTTTTTCTTCTAGTTTTATCCATTTGTGCGATTCATTTGGAAGCACATCATATGTTCCTTTAACTCTGTTTGCGCTCATTGTATTGCTCCTTTGTCATCTCATATGTCAAGAGTTCATCACTTAAAACATATGATCTTTTTTCTAATATGTAAGGTTCTTTTTTAATATAATTGAAACCTGATTTCAATATAACTTTTTTACTACCAATATTTTGACTGATATGTTTCACTATAATTTTATCATAATTTAGATGTTCAAAGCCTATTTTTACTAAAGCTTTTACAGCTTTGGTCATGATACCTTGACCCCAATAATCTTTATGAATAACATAACCGATTTCAGCATAGTTTCTATTGATCGGTTTTGTATGAAAATCCACTGTTCCAATCATTTGATTTTTATTTTTATCAATGATGGCATAACCAATGGGTAATCCTTGTTTAATTCTCGGATAAAAAATTTTAGTGATCGAATATTTTGCTTCTAAAGGATGTAAAAAGGGCCCCCATGAAAGATATTTAGTTGTTTCTTCATCTTTGCCATATATATACATATCTTTATAATCACTTTTTTTGATTGTTCTAAGCATGTAATGATCAAAAGATATGATCGGCATATTTTTGTATGGTTTTTTCATTTGATTACCTTCTTTGATTTTAAAAAAAATCGTCCCTAAAAAAATCTAAGGACGAATATGTTCGCGGTACCACCTTAGTTCTAGAAAATTTCTAGCCCTCAATGTTTGATATGCCTCCAAAGTTGTCACCATTTATAACATAAATGCTCTTTTTCATTGGCTATTTAAATGATATAGTATTATTCTATCTTTTAGTAGGTATTTTTGTCAACATTTATTAGAAATTTAATAAACTTTCTTATATAAATCTAAAAAATATTAAATATCATTGAAATCTATTTTACGATAATCACTGTCTATAGTCCTCTTCATTAAATAAACATATGGTATAAACCCACATTTTTGCCAAAAGGTTGATGCTTCTAAGTTAAAAGGTTTCCAGTCAGTTACAATATATTTATAGTTTTTACTTTTCAATGATTCAATTGCATGATTCATAAGTGCTTTTCCTAGATTTTTTCCTTTAAAGGCATTTAAGACACCTGCAACTACAAGTTCTACACTCATGTCAGGTATCATCAAATTCTTAGATACATACTCATATAATTGAAAACCTATAGGATGATTGTCTTTTTCTAAAATCAAAAGTTCACACACATCACTATCATTAACTAAATTTCTAAACGCTTCTTTTCGAGTTTTTAAATTATCCAAATGATAAGATACAAAGATCGGAGCTTGATTTTGATGTTCAGCTACAATAAATGCTAACTTCTCAAGTATGGCTGCATCTTGTTGATGATACTTTCTTATACTTGCATCGGTATTTTTTATTAAAAATGGCTGAAAAGTATCAGTTGACATTGCGGCATAGGCCTGTTCTATAGAAAAACCTAATTGATGTGCAGAATCTAAGTGTTCTTTATGTCCTAAAGGCATCATTAAATAATGTATGAAAAAACCTTGATTAACCCACTGTTTTGAAACTTCTTTATACATATGCTTTATGATATCACTCGATTGATTGGTTATTGCAGCTAAGCCCTCGTAAGGCACATGTACAAAGAATTTTCCATGCTCCTTTTTATAGGTTAATCCATAAATATAACCAACAGCTATATCATTTTTAAATGCAACAACACCAATTAAATTCTCTGAATCAATTACTTTGGAAAAATGATCTTTTACATCAGATATTTCATGGATTGCATCTTTTAAAAAGGAATATTCCTTGTTTTCTTGATTTTGTCTACTTATGAGTAGTTTACATATTACATCTAGATGATCTTTTGTTAGCGTTTCATATCTTAAATCTCTCATAAAAACTCCCATTTTATTTATCTAAAATTCAAATAAATACTCATCTAACTAGATTAGCATTAGTTTTCACACAAAAATATGTTTTTCCATCAATAAATGTATAATCAAAACCAGCAATTGTACCCTCTTTTTGAATATTAAAATTGAGTTCCATTGGAATTCCAGAAATCAAAAAATGTGTGTTTGATTTAGGTATTAATTTATAATCATTCCAAAATTTTCCAACCAATATGAGCAAATCATCTTTTTCAACAATCTGTAATGTTTCACCTTTGGCTGGGAAATGATCTGGCACTTGATACATGCCTAAATATTTTTTTAGATCACTTTTACTTAGTTCATGTGTGTTATTGATCCTTGGATATCCTAGCCATGCTAAAATCATCTCTTCATTCTTTGGCCAATTTTCTTCGGTAACATCCAATTGAAGTATTTGATAATCACTTAAAGGTAATAGATCAGCATATAAGTTCTGAGCGTCAGAAAAATATGCAACCATACCTTCAAATCCAGTTCTATTCCTATGCTTTTGGTAAGGACCTTCTTCAATTTTTTCAATGGTATACTCAGTCCAGATGTCTCCCCTTCTTTCACACGCTCTAGTAATAATCGTCTTTGTATCACCTTTAAAAAAGATAACCTTAGGATTTAGTTCAGATAATAATCTATTTAAACTTTGAAAATAATCTTTGATTTTTTCGAAAGATATCTCAAGATTAAGCAGATAAAGCGTATAACTCAAATAAGCACTGTCAATGATGAAAGTTGAATCTGACTCCTTAATTTTATCGATTAAATGTCTCCAACACTTGATGAGCGTCTCTACTTGATTCTTATTCGGTTGATCATAGTCTTCCCAAAACTGATTAAAATAGCCACCATCATGCTCATACTCATCTAACCAATAGACTGATTCCCCATTAAGATTAAGTTGTTGCGTTATAAATTGCGAGATCGTAGATTTACCACTTCCCGGTTGTCCTTCAACAAATATTATTTTATGCTGCATATAACTTCCTCCATCGTTATCACTCTTTCAATTATATAACAAAACCACTTTAAATCAAAGAGGAACTACATCAACTCAAGTAGTTCCTCTTATCTAAAATATATTTAATTATCTTTTATAATGTAAGATTATTATCTATTTTTACTATCCAAAATAATGGTTACTGGTCCATCATTGATTAAAGAAATCTCCATCATTGCTCCGAAAATCCCTTTTTCAATCTTAATATTTTGCTTTTTCAACTTTGCATTAAAATCATTATAAATTTCTTCTGCAACATCAGGTTTTGCAGCTTCAATGAAACTCGGTCTATTGCCTTTTTTAGTGTCTGCATGTAAAGTAAACTGCGAGATACTAAGAATTTCATAGTTTTCTTGAAGAACTGAAAGATTCATCTTGCCCTGATCATCCTCAAAAATACGTAAATTTAATACCTTCTTTACTAAATAATCAACATCCTCTTTTGTATCATCATGAGTAACACCAACAAATAATAATAAACCTTGATTAATGCTTCCAACAATCTGTTGATCTACACTTACAGATGCCTCTTTAACTCTTTGGACAACAACTCTCATTTGAAATCTCTTTCCACTGAAAAGATGTCACTTACTTTTCTTAAGTTAACCATGAGTGATTGTAACTGATTTTGATCATTCACTAAAACCTTAAGCTTAATCACCATTTCAAGATTTGATCCAGTATTAGCATTTACTTCGGCAATACTAATGGTTTGTGCGTTAACCGCAGTGACAATATCAGTTAATAACGTCGGTTTTGCAGTTCCTATAATTTTTATTCTTGTTGGATATTTTCTAGTGATTTCAGTTGACCAGAAAGCCTCTATCAATCTGTTTTCGTCAAATTGACTACAATTTGGACAATATGTTGAATGAATAACAATACCACTTGTCTTGCTCACAAAGCCAATAATTGGGTCACCAGGTATAGGTAGACAACAATTGGCAAGCTTTAATTGTGGACTTGATAAGCCTTCAATAACGACACCAGTTTCACTATGTGTGATAAGCTGTCTTGCAGCTTTTTCCATTTGTCTTTGAAGTAGTAGTTCTTTATCAACTTCTTTTCCTAATAGTTTTGCAACAACCGTTTTAGAACTAATAATGCCTTTGCCTATTTCTAAATAAAGACCTTCTAATTCAGTGACCATGTTTTTTTCAAAATGTTTCTTGACAAATGCATCATCAATAGAAACATCTACTTTTTGGGCAGACATCTCACGGTCTAATTGATCTTTACCTAATTGAATTAAATTATCTCGATTTTGTTTATTTAAAAAACTTTTAATTTTATGTTTTGCATGTGATGATTTAGCAATTTTAAGCCAATCTTCACTCGGACCATAAGAACTTTTGTTGGTTTTAACACTGACGATATCACCAGTATTTAATTCGTAATCTAATGTTACAATTCGATTGTTGACATTAGCCCCAACCATCTTATTACCAATATCCGTATGGATTCGGTATGCGAAATCGATAGGTGTTGCCCCTTTAGGAAGTTCAATGACTTCTCCTTTTGGTGTAAATACATATACATTCGCATCTAAGATATCACCTTTTACAGTACCTACAAACTCTTCAGCTGTACCTTCTGTTTCATCAGAATCTTCGGTCATCTTCATGAGTTCTCCATACCATTTAAGTTTTTGTGCAATTTCAAACTGTTCACGTTCTTTAGAATAAGTTTTATTTTCTTTATATGCCCAGTGAGCTGCAACCCCAAACTCTGCGACAGAATCCATTTCTTTTGTTCTAATTTGCACTTCAAAAAGTGTTCCATCTTCGGATAAAACAGTCGTATGGAGTGATTGATACATATTTGGTTTAGGTACTGCTATATAGTCCTTAAAACGTCTTGGAATCGGTGTATAATTCGCATGAATGATACCTAATGCTTGATAACATGTCTCTACTTTAGGAACAATAATTCTTACCGCAAGTAAGTCATAAATATCTTCAAATGCACGATGGTCTCTAACCATTTTCTTATAAATAGAAAAAATGTTTTTAATACGACCTTTAATTTCATAGTTTTGTAGTTCACTATGATTAAATAGACCCTTAATACTTTCAATAATTTTTTCGATGGATGCTTCTCGTTCAGCTTTTTTTGCTTGGATCATATTTGATACACGATAATACATCGGTGGATCAGTATATCTTAAGGATCTATCTTCTAGTTCAGCTTTTATTCTAAAGATCCCGAGTCTATGAGCAAGTGGTGCATAAATATCTAATGTCTCACTAGCAATTTTATATTGTTTTTCTGGAGACATGGAGTTTAATGTTCTCACATTATGTAATCTATCTGCAATCTTAATTAAGACAACTCTGATGTCTTTAGCCATTGCTAAAAGCATTTTTTGATGATTATCCGCTTGTGATGCTACTTGATTAAACGATAGTTTACCAATTTTAGTCACACCATCAACAAGTGCTGCAATCTCAGGACCAAAATCTTTTTCAACATCTTTTAATGATAAATCTGTGTCTTCTACTGTGTCATGAAGTAGTGCTGCAATAATCGTTGCTGGACCAGCAGTTAACTCTGATAAGATTTTTGCAACCGCTACTGGGTGAGTGATGTATGGTTCTCCACTTTTACGCATTTGTCCTTCGTGTTTTTCCTTAGCTAAAAAATAAGCCTTTTTTATAAGCTCTACATCTTTTTCATTTTTTATGTATTTTCCAAAAGCTTCTGCTAAAGTTTGAAATAGTGGATCAGTCACAGATTCACCCCTTTTAGTATGATATTAGTGTTAGTATATCATGACCTTTTAATTTATCTCTACCATTTAGTTCTGTTAATTCTATTAAAAATGCTAGACCAACAACTTCTCCGCCTAGTTTTTCAACAAGTTCTATGGTTGCTTCCATTGTACCACCTGTAGCGAGTAAGTCGTCAACAACTAAAACTTTATCTCCAGGTTTTACTGCATCTGCATGCATACACAATTCATTTGAACCATATTCTAAATCATAAGAAACTGATATAGCTTCTCTAGGGAGTTTCCCTGGTTTTCTTACAGGTGCAAATCCAATGCCCATATTTGTTGCTACAGGACATCCAAAAATGAATCCTCTAGCTTCTGGACCAACGATCACTGTTGCTCCTTTTTCTTGTGCAAATTTAGTAAATTCATCTGATGCATATTTATATGCTTTACCATCTAACATGAGTGGTGTTATATCTCTAAATAAAATCCCTTCTTTCGGGAAATTTGGTACTTCTGCAATATAGTCTTTTAAGTTCATAATAAGCCTCCGGTATCTTTTTGTATCACTTATTTATTTTATCGCATTTTATTACTTTTTACAAGTATGCTATAATGTTGGTGGGTGATAAAATGAAACCTTTAGCATATCGGATTAGACCAACTGAATTTAGCGATGTCTTCGGACAGGACCATCTTGTTTCACAAGATGGTGTTTTGAGTTTAATGCTAAAAAAAGAGAAACTATTATCATTTATTTTATATGGTCCCCCAGGAACTGGTAAAACCACGATCGCGACTATTTTTGCTGAAAAAGCTGGTCATGAATTCTATTTTTTTAATGCATCAACTGATAACAAGCAAAGACTAAAAGATATTTTAGATACAACAGCTTATAAAGATATTTTAATCGTTGTTGATGAAATCCACAGAATGAAAAAAGATATTCAAGATTATTTACTACCTTTTATGGAAAATGGTAAAGCTACTGTCATTGGATTAACAACACTTAACCCTTATCAATCTGTCAATCCAGCGATTCGTTCGAGATGTCATTTGTATGAAGTAAAAAAATTAACAGATGATGCCATAGAAAAAGCAGTTTTAAATGGTATTCATCATTTAGATATCGATATTCATATCGATCAAAAGGCATTAACTAAAATTGTGAAATTTTCTAATCATGAAGTCAGAACCGCATTAAACATCTTAGAAAGTGCATCATTACTTCTAGATGATGGTGATACTTTGATGAGTCATCATATCGACCGCATCAGTGGCAAAAAGCATTTAGATCTTGATGATCATGAAGATCATTTCTATGATTTATTAAGTGCTCTACAAAAATCAATTAGAGGGTCAGATGTTGATGCGTCTATCCATTATTTAGCACGATTATTAACACTTGATGATTTATTATCCATTATTAGAAGACTTTTAGTCATAGCATATGAAGATATTGGACTTGCAAATCCAATGATGGGACAAAAAGTCTTAGCTGCTACAGAAGCTGCTTTAAAAGTAGGCATGCCAGAAGCGAGAATCATTTTATCAACCACGGTTATCGATATGGCATTATCTCCGAAAAGTAATACTGGTGTGATTGCGATTGATGAAGCACTTAGTGATTATGAAAACGAAGATTGTGGAGTAATTCCTGATCATGCAAGTAATAGAAAAATCAAGTTAAACCCTGAAATATATCATTATCCACATAACGATGATCAATCAATTAATGATCAGTCATATATGCCAGATAAAATTAAAAATAAGGTTTATTACCATCCAAAATCAGAAAGTGCATATGAAAAAGCATTGTCTGATCGTTTAAAAATGATCGACCAAATCAAACATAAAAAAAGAGATTAAAAAAATCACGGTTCATATTAGAATCGTGATTTTTATCTTTATCTCGGTAAAATTTCAGTACCTTTGTGGTGAACAATCGCATCATAGGCTTGATCTAATGACGCTATAATTGCTTTATGACTACTATGCTTTACAAAGGATATACATGCCTCTACTTTTGGTAGCATTGAACCTTTTTTAAAATGATTGTCATTAATTAAAGTTTCTAACTCATCAACATAAATCTTTTCTAACTTAATCTGGTTAGGTTCATTAAAATTTAAGTATACATGATCGACAGCAGTTAAAATAATTAATGCATCTGCATCAATAATTTCAGCAATTTTTGCACTCGCAAAATCTTTATCAATCACTGCGTCGACACCATGATAACCAAATTCATCTTTAATGACTGGGATACCTCCACCTCCACCACTGATAACGATGTGATGTTTTTCAAGTAATGCTAACAAGCTTTCTTTCTCAATCACATCGATTGGTAGTGGACTTGGTACTACTCTTCGATATCCACGTCCAGCATCTTCAACCATATCATAATTTAAAGTTTTAGTTAACTCATCGGCTTCTTCTTTACTATAAAAACTACCTATAGGTTTCGAAGGATTTTTAAATCTTGGATCATTTTGATCGACTAGAATTTGAGTCACAAGTGTTACTACTTTTCTGTTTAATTTTTCTTGCTTAATCAAATTGATTAAAGCATTTTGGATATGAAAGCCAATATAACCTTGACTCATTGCACCACACTCAGCAAATGGCATCATTGGTGTTGATTTTGATTCATTAAAAGCCAAATTAATCATACCAACTTGTGGTCCATTACCATGAACTAAAACAATATCATGCCTTTCTTTAATAAGTGGCAATATAGCTTTACTTACATGTTTTAATAATGCTTTTTGACTTTGTGGGTCTTTCCCTAATGCATTACCTCCAAGTGATATGACATATTTACTCATAATCATCACTCAAAGTTGCTAACATCACCGCTTTAATAGTATGCATTCTATTTTCCGCCTCTTCAAAAACGACACTTTGATTGGATTCTATGACTTCATCAGTAACCTCTAAAGCCCCTTGTTTAACAGTTGGATATTGATCACCAAACTCCATAGCAATTTGTTGTCCAACTTCCGTATCTAATCCATGAAAAGCAGGTAGGCAGTGCATGAATATAGCATCTTTATTTGCGGCTTTCATGATATCTTTAGAAACTTGATATGGATATAATTCTTTGATGCGCTTTAACCACACATCCTTAGCTTCACCCATGGATACCCAAACATCTGTATAGATAATATCGCTATGTTCTGCACCCTTTAATGGATCAGTTTCAAAAGATAGAATTGCGCCTGTTTCTTTAGCAATGTTTTCGCACACTTCTATTAACTCTTTTCTAGGCCATAATGCTTTAGGCGCAACTGCCTTAAAATTGATACCCATTTTCGCACAACCGATCATAAGTGAATTACCCATATTGTTTCTAGCGTCACCAAAATAAGTAAAATTCAAGCCTTTTAAAGTTCCAAAAGTTTCTTGAATCGTCAAGAAATCAGCAAGAATTTGTGTTGGATGATATAAATCAGTAAGGCCATTATAAACAGGAACACCTGAATATTCACTTAAAGCCATCACATCTGTTTGTAAATACCCTCTAAATTCAATCGCATCATACATATGTCCTAAAACTCTTGCAGTGTCTTTAACACTTTCTTTTTTGCCCATTTGTGATCCAGTAGGCCCTAAATAAGTCGTTTGCATCCCTAGATCATATGCGCCTACTTCAAATGCACATCTTGTTCTCGTTGAATCCTTTTGGAAAAGTAAAACAATATTTTTACCTTCTAAATAACGATGAGGTATGCCTTGCTTTTTCTCTTCCTTAAGCCTTTTTGCTAGATTAATCAAATACTGAATTTCATCAGTCGTATAATCGAGCAGTGTTAATAAACTTCTTCCTTTTAAATTCATGTTATGTTCTCCCTATATATTTTCTTGGTACCCTATATGATATATTGGTACACACTTCATAAACAATAGTCTTTTGTTTTTGTGCTACTTCATCAGTTGAAATCATACCTCCAAATAGTATGACTTCATCTCCAACTTGAACTGTATCATCAACTTTTACAAACATTGCATCCATACAGATAATCCCAACAATTGGATATCTTTTATGGTTAATCTCAACATCATTCTTTTTATTGCTTCTCAACCATCCATCAGCATAACCAATCGGTATAACAGCAATGTACTCATCTTTTTTAGCTTCATATGAAGCACCATAGCCGACTTTATCATGTGCTTTTATATGCTTCATTTCTGCAACTTGACTATGTAATGACATCACAGGTATAAGATTAGGTTTTGGCTCATCTAATGATAAACCGTATAACGATATGCCTAATCTGATATGTGTCGTAAAATCATAATCCTTTTCATATTTTATACCCGATGAAGAATTGGATATATGAATCATCGGTGGTTTATGTTTTATATCTTTAAAAATGTCTTTGAAATGATTGAGTTGCATGAGATAATAATCATAGTTCTCATTTGCAGTCGCAAAATGTGTATAAATACCTTCTAGATGTAAACTTTCATGTGTTGTAATATCATTAATCGCTTTAAGGACTTGTTCTTTATCTTCCAAACCATATCGATGCATACCTGTATCAATTTTCAAATGAATGTTTAATATACATTTTGTCTTTAAGACAGCCTTTAAAATATGTTCATCATAAATCGTAATATCGACATGGTACTTTTCAGCAACTTTAAACTGATCCTCAAGAATAGGTCCCATCATAATGATTTTGACATGATGATTGATGTTTCTAAGTTCGATTGCTTCTTCCAAGAGTGATACAGCAAATACACGAACACCTTTCTTGATTAAGTGTTCCATAATTTTTATCGCACCGTGACCATAAGCATTGGCTTTGATCACAGGGATAATCTCTTTATTAGGATTTAGTTTTTGGACGTAATCAACATTATGATCAAGAGCATTTAAATCAATTTGAGCATATGTTGGTCTATAGATATCAGACATAGACTTTCTCCACATAGGGTGATGTCATTAAACTTAATATGCCCCCATATTTAAGTTTAAACTGAATCACATCACCAATTTGATAGATACCATCAATAATATGTACAATTAAATGATCGCTACTACTTCCTACAATTTCTATACCTTTTGGAGGTATTAAATCATCATGCTTAACATCTTGTCTACCAATTGATAAGATAGCTCTTTTCATCATACCAACATCCTTGTAAGTTTGAATTTGACCAAACGCATCAAAACCAAGTTCTCCTTCAGGATATGAGGGTTTTTCCTTAATTTCTAAAATTTCAGTTTCTAAGGTAATCACATCTTCATATAAATGATCGATACGTTTTTGATATGCAGTTTCTCTACCGACAATCATTGCTTCTCCGATGCGAAGATTATTGATAAAATTAGGCATGTTACCTTCTATGAGCATTGGTATTGAAGATGAATTCCCACCAGAGATTAAATGAAGTTTCATGTCAAATGCATGTTCAATTTGATCTTTAATTGTCTTTAGTTTTTGATACGTTTCAATAGAAGGAATCACACTACCATAGCATGTTAAATTAGTACCTATGCCATATAGTTCTACATGTTGAAGTGCTAAAATTTCTTTAATGTCATCTAATTTAAAAGATTGATAATAAATGCCTTCTCTTAAATCCCCTAAATCATACATGAGTATTATTTTGTGTCTTTTTCTCATTTTCCCAGAGATTTCATCTATTTTTTTAATGACTTCAAGTTCAGAATGAAGTGACATATCTGTAAATTTAACAACAAGTGATGCTTCAGATAAAGCAGGAATTCTTAAATAAACTTTGGGTTTTATTGTCTTGATATGCATCAAATTATCTAGTTTAGAATCTGCAATAAAATCAACTTGAGATTGATCAAGTACAGATACTAACTTATCATCGGCACAATAAACTTTTGAAACCCCCATAATGGATATGCCTTGTTTATGACATAAGCCTGTGATAAATGAGACGTTATAAGCATATTTTTTTGGATCAATTAAGACTCTAGGATACATCTTTATCCTCCTTAATGTTAAACATATCACGTAGCATTTGTTTAACCTCTTCTCTGTAGTTTAAAGAAAGTACACCAAGTGAAGAAAACAAATACTTTTGGTCCTTATAAATTTTAACATGATGGTTTGGTACCAGTTTGGTAACAGATTGTTCTAAGTAGTTTCTAATAAACGGTTCAATCCCATCATGGTATAAACAAGCTCCACCTGTTAAGAAGATTGCTTGAACTTGAGAAGCGTCTTTACCATCAGGTATGACTTTCATACCATTGGTTGTAAAAACACGCTTTAAATCGCCAACATGACGGTCTAGTGCTTTTTCGACACAGACTTCTGTTAAAAGGTCGATCAGTTGTTTACCTTGATCAGTTTCTGGAATATAAGATGCTTCTTTTAAGATTCTTAAAATACTTTCTTCTTCCATATGCATGGTTTGATTTATTTTTGTTTTTCTTGATTGGGCGTAAACAAGGTTTCTATTAATGTATACACCTAAATCGCCTTCAACTGTTCGCTTAAATAAAGGTTCACCATCATGATATTTTTGATATATTTGATTGGGTTCACAAACTGAATGGACATCTGTGGTTGCCCCACCAACATCTATTGTCATTACACCTTTGATTAAATCATTTAATAAAAGCGTCGTTTCCATAACTGATCCAGGTGTAGGGATAATATGTCCATTGATCATGTCATTAATTTTGTGCATACCCTTTGCATGAACAATGTTCTCTTCAAAAGTCTCATATATTGCTTTTCTTAAAGGTAAAATATTAAAGTCATCTACTCTTGGATATACATTTTCAACAATCCTTAAATGCATAATATTTAATGCTTTGATTCGATCATGATTTTGAATATTCCCACTATAAATCATTGGTATATTTAAATCTTTTAATTTTAAGAGATTTTGATAAGCAACTTCTTTTTCGCCATAATCTGTACCTCCAGCAACAACAATAATATTAGGATGTATCGCTTTAATCTTTTCGATATCACTATCCTCTATAAGATTCGCTGTCACTAAGTGAATGTTTGCACCTGCATTTAGGGCAGCTTGTTTTGCAGCTTTTGCTGTCATTTCATAGACAAGACCATGAACAGTCATTTTTAGTCCCCCAGCTGCTGATGAGGTTGCAAACATCTCTTGATAATCAATGTCATTAACATTTAAGTTTATTTTTAGGTTTTCAATTGCTTTTTTTAAACCAATGGTGACATCAGTCTCAACAGTTGTTCTAGAATAACCCTTGCCTAAAAATCCAAGTGGTTCCTGGAATAGGTTAAATGCATTAACAATCGTTGTTGTCGATCCAATTTCTGCAACTAAAACATCAACTTTCATAAATCTTTTTGTGTTGTTTCACAATGAAAGAAGCAACATCAATTCCTTTCGTACCTCTACCAAAACCTTGATCCATGCCATATGATTTTGCGAGTTCTGGAGTCACTTGTGTACCACCAGCGATTAATATCAATTTATCTCTAACACCTTTTTCAATCGCATAATCATTTAATTTTTGCATATTCTTGTAGTGAATATCATCATGTGAGATGATGAGTGAAATCATGACACAACTTGCATCGATTTCAATAGCCGCATCAATAAATTTTTCGATTGGAACACTTGTGCCTAAGTATGTATAATGAATGCCATATTTTTCAATACCACCATGTTTGATATCCAAGATTTCTCTCATACCAACACTGTGTTCATCATTTCCACCTGTGCCAGCAACAATTTTTAAATCATGCTTTTTTACATAAGCCAAGATTTCTTCCTCTGGTAAATTTTCTTCTTTTTTGAGAATTTTTAATTCATTGATGTCAATATCAATATCAAAGACACCTTTGAATTGAACTCTCGTACCTTCACTAGGATGAAGAACTTCGACATGTATAACTTCCACATTGGTTAAATTCATTTTTTTACCTACTTCTAAAGCCGCTGCCTCGGCAGTATCTTTATCTGTTGGAAAAAATAAATCAACTGTTACCACACCATCACCCAACCACTGAACTTCTGGTTTTATAAGATGAGTGTCTCTATAATTTTTTGTTTGATCCATGCGGATATTCACATTATCTTCTTCATCAAGTTCGTCAATAAACTGGATTTTTTCAGGTTTCTCAAAAGTTGATCCATTGATTAATGATTCTGGATGTTTGCTTATACCGTATTGCTCGATATTATTGAATCCATAATGAGCTGACACTGGAGCCATATAGTCCTTAGCACGTTTATATGTTGTATCACTACCAATACCACCATTAACTTCTCGTTTAATACCGTCACCCATGCGTTCTGGATATAGTCCACTATCGACAAACATACCAGCCTCAACAGCTTTGAAATAACCACCTAATTCGATGATTTCTTCCATCATTAAAATTGCTCGTTCTTCTAGTTCACGTTTAGTTTTAAAAAGTTCTCCATCTGTTTTAAATGTTAACATGCTCATTAAATCGTCCATACCAATCATGGCTTGCTTAGCAGTATCTAAAGCTTCAATGTTAAACATATGCCACGGCACATTACGTCCTTCATCAGGAGTAATCGTTGATTGTATATCTGCAGAAGTTAGTTTAGAAATCAATAGATTTAAGACATGTGTCACTGTAGCTTCTCTTGTTGACGAATCCATATATTTTGTATTCATTTGTGCACGCATTTTATAATTGCTAAAAAACTCACGCAGTGCAAGTGCATAAGGTAGATTAAGTTTAATGTCTGGACTTGGTGGTGCAGCTGGTGGAACCGTTGATAGACAAATCAAATCTGGTTTGATCCCTACACGTTCGCTAAATCTTGAATTAATACCATGTTGCACAAGAAGTTCAGGCATCACTTTCCAAGCATCTCTAGCTGTTGCATTTGCATTATGTGCACCATCGATTTGTGCAAGTTCTCCAAAAGCCATAATTTTTTTAGATTCTGCTGCATCCACAAAACTTCTAATCATGTTAATGTTGCGATATAACACATTATATTGTGGGTCTTGATGTGCACCATTGACACCTTCTTCAGTAAACATGACTGCGATTTCAGGACCAGCAACTCCTGATACATATGAATGATAATTAATCGGTCTACCGACTTCTTCTTCAATGATATCTAAAGCTTTTCTTTGAGCTCTAACTTGTTTTCTAGTGATAGGAACTCCACCAACCCCTTGAGGAGTACCTTCAAGAAGTCCGTCCATATGTGATTGTCCAGCAGTTCTAATGACCATCATATGATCAGCACCATGATAAGCAGCCATACGCATACGTCTAATATCATCTTCGAACCTACCTGAAGCAATTTCTGTTGTAATCGTTGATTGAGGTTGTGGATCAATATGATTTAAATGTCTTGCACTTGGTAACGATACATAATTTTTTAGTGAATCACTGACATCTTGATAGAAAAAAGGTCCTATGTTTTGAGGTTTGTGTTCTCTCCATACCCAACCTTTTCTTTTGGGTCTATAATTTTCTAAATCACTTAGTATGTTTTTTATATCAAGTTTTTCATTAGGCTTTAGCATGTTTAAAATCCTCCTTGATATCATCTAGATTATGTGTTTCAAGTAGTTTCAACCCAGCTTCTCTCATATTTAGTTGATGTTTTTGGGCATACTTATAAACAACATGTCCAGCACCATGTTCAATTAAATTATTCTCCAAAATCAAATCGACGATTGCTTTTGCTTCAATCGAAGAAAATCCCATACGAAGTAGTACGCTTCGTTCAATTGAAGGTGATGTGTGTGTATAAGCTAAATCTAAAATTGGATCAATCATTTCATCTAATAATTTATAAAAATAAGTTTTCAAGTCTTGATCCGACATGTCTTTTAGGTGTTTTCGTCTTTGTTCAAAATCATCTTTTCTAGCTTTCATTGATCTTTCCCACCATTTCTATAATTGTTTGTTGATTGACTCTAAGTTCATCTTCTAAATACTTAAGTTCAGTCATACTAAACTCGTGGTTTTTATATCTTTTGAGATATGACATTTTTAATTGATTCATATCTAATGATTTATGTTTGATTAAACTTCCGGATGTAGGGAATACAAGATTTTTTCCGGGTTTTTCATCAAGTGGATGACCAAATGTTAATGTAATCCCTTGTGACTTAGCAAACGCAATTTGACTATTAAAATGTTTGCCTGCTCCAGTATATTCACTTTCTTGCACAACGATAATGAAATCTTCTGGAAGTTCTTGAGCCATTGAAAATGCTGCAGCTAAGCTTGTATTACCTGCAGGTCCTCTTTCCATACCCTCTAAAAGGGATAAAGCTTCAGTCATAAAGAAAACTGCACCTTGATTGACTAAAACATACTCGTCCATATATCTCAGTGGTCTTGCAGCACTTCTAGGTACATCAGATCGGTCAGGGTATGTTGCAAAAGGGATACCAAATCCTGTGTGACCTGTTGTAAATGATTTTAAGTTAAAATCATGATCACTTGCCATATGTAAGCCTGTTAAATCAACACTCGCACCAACGATTCTTGTGTGATTGGCACCATGATATTTAAGACCTCTTGCAGTGCCTGTTAAATTCCCACCACCAGCGTTAGTTGCAATCACGACTTCCGGATACTTGCCTTCTTTTCTTAACATTTCTTCAGCAATTTCATATCCTAGTGTTTCTATGCCTTTAACTCCATATGGGGAATAAAGTGAAGCATTGAAATATCCTGTTTCTTCTAAAATAAGCAAAAACTCATAAAAAAGTTCTGGTCCTACAGATAACTGAATAACTTCTGCACCATATGCCTCACATGCTCTAGCTTTTTCTACAATTTCTGGTTGATTCTTTTCATTAGAGTCAAAGACTTCTTGAACAATAATGCATTTCAACTTTAATCTAGCAGCCATCGCTGCTACTGCGGCACCATAGTTTCCACTTGTTGCTGCCACAACACCTTTATATCCTAATTTTTTTGCATGATATACACTAATTGCTGCTCTTCTTGCTTTAAAAGAACCACTTAAATTAAGTGCTTCATCCTTTAAAAAGATACGCGCTCCAAATCCCTTTTTTGCGAATTTTCTAGCGTATTCAGTTATATTTTTAAGTTCAACTAAAGGCGTTTGTCCTACATGATTTTCAATTTGAATCTTTTGAACTTCCTCAAAAGTATAACCAGCATCATTCATCATTTTTTCATAATCAAATGCAATACCCTCAAGTTCAAACTGCTCATAATCCAATTGTAGTGAAGATTTCATAATTGCTTGTCTTTTAGACATCATCATCTCATAATCTGTCATCTTGTTTCCTCCAAAATGATCGATTTCATCACATCAATTTCATCAACATGATCTCCAAATGAGTGTGTGTAGGATGGATTAACCTCAATCAAGATACCCTCAACTTTTCTTTTGGTTGTTGTTTCTATTTCAACCAAGTCATTAAGATTTGCATCCTCTAATAAGAAGCCTTTTATTTTCATCATATAATCTTTTGTCTTTGTATCTTCAGGAAGATTGTTTGATCTTTCATTATGCTTTAAAACAATTTTTTTAACCATGACATATGTGCCTTTTTGGATCATCATATTCCTCCTATCAAACGAGTTCCTCTTCAATCATATCTCTCATATCACCAAGGATTGCTCTTGGGATTGGTAAATCTAACATTGTTTTTAAACCTGGTCTAGCATTGATGACATGTGGAATCATATTGACACAAATCGCAATTGTTCCTAAGCCACCTTCAATTTCAGGTGTAATCGCCATATGGATATCAGGAGAACCATAAATATCGATATAATCTCCAGTATGAACACCTTCAAGATTTGGTTCGATTTGTTGAGGATGATCCATATTTAAGAATTGATCATCACCCATATATCCTTGAGCGGTCATATTGATACCTGCCAATGTGCCTTTCTTCGCAAATCCATATTTTGATTTTCTATCTACAGTAGTAATAATCGGTTTCATTTGTTGTTCGAATCTTGTTGGATGAATACCTAAACCTTTAAAAATCATATGTACACTTTGATTAAAACCAACATGACCTGCTAAATCATTGTTTTCAATACGTTCATGATACTTTTCAAGTGTATCTCCAACACCTTGTTCATCCATGACTGCAGGTCCAAAAGGACTCAAACTATTGACACGTTTTACATCAATATGACTAACATCTTTCATTGTACCAGTAAGTGCAAGGACCAAAAAATCCATAACAAACCCTGGATTAATTCCAGTACCTAATATGGTGACACCATGCTTCTTAGCTAACTCATCCATTTCTTCTGATAATGCTTTATGTGATTGATATGGATAAGCCATCTCTTCAGCTGTGGTGATACAGTTCACTTTTTTCTCAACAACTTTTTTAATCTTTTGGAATGCTCCTTTTACAAAACTATCCGTACAAAGCATTACGACATCAGGTTTTTGTTCATCAAGAAGATGATCGATGTCATTTGATATCACAGCATCACAAGAAGCCTTGCTTTCAAGCAAGTCATTAACCTTCTTTCCAACGATTTTAGGGTTAATGTCACAAACACCAACTATTTCTACGCCTTTTTTTGTTAGTAGCATGTCTGCCATACCTTGTCCCATGGCTCCAAATCCCCATATAACTACTTTAACTGTTCTCATTATTATCCCGCCTTTCATCAAGACTATGATAACACGAAACCGCTTACATTGTAAATTAAAAAATAAGATAAGTTAACTTATCTTATCTTATTTCATATGTTCTCCCTAAAGTAAAGAAGAAATCTGAGAGTCTATTGACATATTTTAACGTATGGTCATTAACTTTTTTATGACTATCTAGTTCTACTAAAACACGTTCTAATGCTCTAGTCTTTACACGACACATATTGAGCCATGCTTGTGCTAAATTTTGATCAAGTTGAATGAATTTCGTCAATTTTTCTAAAGTTTCATCCATGTGATCAATTTCTTTTTCTAATAATAAAACATCGGTTTCAAAGACTTTAATTTGTTTTAAATCATCTAAAGCAATCTCATAGGCCATTTGATAAAATGTATAGTGGATTTTATCTAACAAATCTAAAGTTTTTTGGTCTTTAATGTGTTGTTTCGCAACTAAAATAGTTGCCATCACTTCATCAATTTGTCCATTGACTTCGATATGAAAATCATTTTTCTTAACTCTTCTTACGAGTAGATCTGTTTCACCAGAATCTCCCCTTTTTGTATAAATTTTCATAAGACCTCCTATAGTTCAGTCGATATAATGACTGGAATAGTAATTGGACTTCTTCGTATTTCTTGATAAATGTAGCGGTTGATATCATTTCTAACATCACGTTTGAACTCATTCCAATTGATATATTTACCATTTAAATGTTTCTCACTAGTCTTATAAAATAATTCTTTAACTTTAGTTAGGATTTCTTCTGATTCTTGCACGTATACAAACCCTTTAGTGACTATTTCAACTTCACCCAAGATTTTCTTTTGTTTTGGTGAAACATGAGCAACAATAAGTAATGCTCCATCTTCTGCTAAAAGTTCACGATCTTTCATAACGTAATCATTGACATCACCAACAGCAGTACCATCAATTAAAATATCTCCAACTGTTATTTCATTTCTAGATACAAATGCATCTTTATCCTTAATGTTTAAAACATCTCCGTTATCTAAAATAAATACTTCTTCAGGATCATAACCTATTTCGACTGCTAATCGTTTTAATCCATATTGATGACGATATTCACCAATTGTAGGAACAATATATTTAGGTTTTAATAAATTCATCATCATTTTCAATTCTTCGCCAGTAGCATGTGCAGCAGTTAACAATCTTTTATCAATATTTTCTACTTTTGCATCACTTCTATATAATACATCAAGCGTTCTTGCTGCCATCTTCTCAGTTCCAGGAACAGGAGGTGTCATTAAGATGACTGTATCTTGATCAGAAATGTGAATCAGTCTATCTATTCTTTTGCACATTCTTTGAAGCATGAAAAATGGTTCATGACGATTACCAGTGACAAGCGCAACAATATCTTTATCGTCGTTTTTGTTCTTGTCATCAATAAATTTCAAGTTAACTAAACTAGATTTAGGTATATCTAAGTACCCATCACCAATCGCAATATCAACGATTCTTTGTGCTCTTCTACCGATAATCGCTATCTTTTTGTGATGAGCTAAGCACATATCAACAACGCGTTGTATTTTCTTTAAATCTGAAGAGAATAAAGAGACAATAATTCTTCCTTCTGCATTTGCAAAAACACTATTTAGCTTACTGTTTAAATTTTGATTCACGCCACCATTTAAAATCAAGGTTGAACCTAAAGATTCCATCAGTAAAGCTAGTACATTTTTTTCAGCTAATTCATTAATCTTCTTAAAATCTGTATGATATTGAATGTGTCCACTTTGGTCAAATGTAAAGTCTGAGGTATAAACAATAACACCATCAAGTGTATGAATAGCAATACCTATTGACTCTGGAATTGAGTGTGTCGTGTTAAAGAAACTCACTCTGACGCTTCCGAACTTGATGATACTATTTTGTGTAATCGTATTAAGTTTATAATCTTCTAAATTAAATTCTTCTTCCTTTAATAAATCTTTAACGATTTGCATCGTGAAATTAGTCGCATAAACAGGAACATTTAAGTCCTTTAAAATATGAGGTAGTGCACTGATATGATCTTCATGAGCATGCGACAAAAAAATGCCTTTAATACGGTCTTTAGCACGTATTAAGACTCGATAATCAGGTATGATTTCATCCACCCCATATAACTCTGCACTCGGATATTTAATCCCTGTATCTAATATAAATAAATCTTTGTCAACATCGACGACATACATGTTTTTCCCATTCTCGCCGAGTCCGCCTAAAGCAAAAAACCTAATCTGACTCAAAATAACACATCCTTTATATAAAACTAAGCAACGCTTTTTACTATTTTTATTATACCATTTTTTTAGAATATAACAATGATTTTGTTTCGGTATTATGATATGATGAATATAGGTGAAACATATATGATCAATTATCCAATCAAACGTAAGAAACAAGAAAAAATAAATAATCGTGCGAATTTAGGAATGACTCTAGAAGGCGATATTGAAACGACCAACAATTACTATTTAAATGCTGATATCGCTGTTATCCATAAAAAACCAACACCTATACAAGTGGTGAATGTGAGTTATCCTGCACGAAACAAAGCTAAAATCGTTGAAGCTTACTATAAAACACCTTCAACGACTGATTTTAATGGGATTTATAAGGGAAAATACATCGATTTTGATGCTAAAGAAACTAACTCAAAAACCTCGATGCCACTAAAGAATATTCACTCCCATCAAATCGAACACTTAAGACATGTCGAAAATCATGGTGGTATTGCTTTTTTAATAGTTCATTTTAAACAATTTGATGAATATTTTATGCTTCCAGCACATGTTTTATTTAAATATTGGGATCTTCAATTTGATGAAAAAAAGGGACGAAAATCCATCCCTTATAGTGCTTTTAAAAACGAAGCATTTCCAATTCAATTTGGGTTCTCGCCAAGATTAGATTACTTAAAAGTCATTGACAAGTATTATTTTGCTAAAAAATAATCTCTATTAAGGACTTGAAGACGTCTATAAACTAGTAATCCAATGACTAAAGTGGTTGCTAAAGTCGTTGTAATATAGATGAAATTATATCCTAAACTATATAACCAAATCTTGTTACCAACAAATGCAAATATTTGGGTTGCAATATTTGGAGATTCATTACCTGCTTCAACTTGACTTGATGCATACTCAATACTACTACTCCATAAGATAACACCACTCAGTGTTGATGATGCTAAACGAATTGCACTAACTAAAAGGAATGCGTAAATAAATTGCATTCTTTGATCAAGCCCATTTTTGAATAACCCTGATAATCCAAATGCCATAAATGGAATAATATAATCAAATAAGATTAGCAAGAATATTCTAAATGCACCCCATGATTCTCCAGTCCAACCTTCAAGGGTTATTCTCAATGTTTCTAGATACACGATATAATCAACACCAAAATTATAAAGTGCATAGATAAACCCTGAAATCAGTCCATATTTTAGACCAAACATAAGTCCAATCAGGACGATTGGCAACATGGACAATCCAAAAAACTTACCTCCAAATGGCATACTTAGATTTAATCCAGGTATACTACTTAGCACAACATCTAAGACGATTGCGATTGCCAGTAGGTTAATTGTAGCAATCATCTTCTTTGTTTCGATACTTTGATTCATTTCTTTTCCTCCTTAGAAAAATAAAAAATTTCTATGGATAACCAAAGAAATTGATAGTTCGATTGATTCAAATAACTCGACTATCCCTCCGCTGGTATGATCCAGATCAGGTAATTCGGGTCGACTATATTAGTCCTCTCAGCGCGAAGCTCCCCGTAGTGATCATTTAAATTCTATCATAAAACATTTTTTAATACAACAAATAAGAAAAGGAAGTGTATATATGCCAAATGAAGTGATTACAGCAATCTTAGTGATGTTTGCACTGTTACTCATGATTTTAATTCCTAGTTTTAAAATCGTCAGAATAAATGAAGTTATGTTTATTGAAAGACTGGGGAAATTTCATCGTATGATTGATCAACCAGGTATTCATTTTATTGTGCCTTTAATCGATAGAAACATTGAAACTGTTTCTCTTGAACAGATACATGTTAAAAAAACATTAAAATATAAAATCGAAGATGATATTAAACATATTGAAGTATCTTATGATATGCAAATTTTTGAACCAAAGACATTTGTTTATGGTGCGCTTGACTCAAGAGAAACAATTCATCAGTACATCATAGATTCAATGATTCATCAAGTAGATAAATTGGATATTATAGAAGAAACAATAGATTATGCAAAAACATATGGGTTCCATATAAGAAACCTTAATTTAAAATAATTTTTTGTAATTATATTGTATTTTAAATAATTTTGGAGTATAATAACGTTATCAAAGGAGTGATAACGTATGCAAATAACTTGGTTCAATGAAAAACCAAAAGACTGTATTGTGACTCTAGCAAAAGGCAATTTGACACTTAATAAACCTGCTACTACATTTTTCGAAACAGCTTATAGTGTTATGCTCGGTTACAATAAAGATGATATGAAAATCTTTATAAAGCCATTAGATAAAGAACATGCACTAAGACACGATATTCCAGATAATAACAAATACCGTATTACAGTGAAATCATCCTATAGTCGTGTTACAAACAAAGCATTTATGGACGAAATATGCGAAATGGCTCATATTGATTTATCAGAAGATGTCAAAAAATATAAGGCATCTTGGAGCGAGAAAGAACAAATCTTAATTGTAGATTTGAAGGAGGAAGCTTAATATATGGAATGGTTAATTTGGGTTTGGTTAGGTATTTTTGTATTTGCTTTAGCATTTGAGTTTGCGACTGCAGATATGGTAAGTATTTGGTTCTCATTAGGTGCAACTCCAAGTTTTATTTTTGCACTCATAGGATTACCTGAATGGCTACAAATATTATCATTTATTGTCGTAACAACAGTATTGTTCCTATTTACTAGACCAGTAGTCATGAAATACTTTAAGGTCAATGAAATAAAAACTAATGTTGACTCAGTCATTGGACAAGAAGGATATGTTACAACAGATATTACTCCTTCTACCGTTGGTGTTGTTAAACTTAGATCCCAAGAATGGTCAGCAATTTCTGATGAAACGATTGTCACTGGTGAAAAAGTTAGAGTATTTGATGTTGAAGGCGTTAAATTAATTGTTAAAAAAATATAATAAAAATTAGAAAGAGGAAATCATATGAACTTATTAGATTTATTTGTCTCACCTGTAATGTTGAGTCCTATTGGATTAACACTACTTATTGTTGGCGGTATATTATTACTGATTGCTGCAGCTAGTTTTAGATTAGTTACGCAAACTAAAAAATATGTGGTTGAACGTCTTGGTGGATATTATACAACTTGGGGTGTAGGTATTCACTTCTTAGTTCCAATATTAGATCGTGTTGTTAGTGTTGTTTCATTAAAAGAACAAGTGAAAGACTTTGATCCACAACCAGTAATTACAAAAGATAATGTTACCATGCAAATTGATACAGTTGTATTCTTCTCAATCACTGATCCAAAAGCTTATACATACGGTACAGAAAACCCTATGTTAGCGATTGAAAAAATATCCGCAACTACGTTACGTAATATCATTGGCGATCTTGATTTAGACCAAACACTTACTTCAAGAGATTTAATCAACACACAAATGAGACGTATCTTAGATGAAGCAACTGACCCATGGGGTATCAAGGTGAATCGTGTTGAGGTTAAGAATATTCTTCCACCTAAAGACATCCGTGATTCAATGGAAAAACAAATGCGTGCTGAACGTGAAAGACGTCAAACCATTTTGATTGCTGAAGGTCAAAAACGTGCTGAAATTCTTAAAGCTGAAGGTGAAGCTGAAGCTGTTATTCTAAGAGCAAATGCTGTTAAAGAACAAAAGATTAGAGAAGCTGAAGGTGAAGCTGAAGCGATTTATAAATTAAAAGAAGCTGAAGCGTTAGGTATCAAACTCATTAAAGATTCAATGCCTGACGAAGCTGTATTAAAGATTAAAGGTTATGAAGCATTAGCTAAAGTTGCTGATGGACAATCAACTAAGATTGTTGTTCCAACGAACGTTACTGATTTAGCATCATCGATCATGATGGCAGCTGAAATTGCTAAAAGCGATAAACCAAAAAAAGAAGTAAAATAATATACAAAAATGAGAAACTCATTTGAGTCTCTCATTTTTTTTGTGGTAAACAATCAGTGGTACTTCCATCTCTCCTGCAAGGAGTCCCGCATGATGTGCTTTAAATAATTTACCTTCTTTAAATTTGAAGTATTTATTAGATATTGATATCGCCATAAAATCGCCTAAAAATGAATCTATGAGCGGATGTTGTTCACCCTGCCCAAGTAATCCACTATAGATAAGTTCACGTTTTGATAATAGCTTATAATCATTTCCATAAGTTTCATTAAACATTTTTTTGAACTTATGTTTCTTAAAAGGTTTCACAAAAAAGTTAGTCGCTCTTGGCTCAATAGATGGCATTCTAAGTAACATTTTCATGAGTTCTTCATGTTTATATAGTTCAATGGGCTCAACATCAATTAAACCATGGTCTGCAATTACAATGATCACGGTATCTTCATTCATCGTTTGACTAAACATTTCTAAGTCATGATTAAGCTTCTCAAGTTCCACTTTAACGTGTTCACTACAAATGCCAGTTTCATGTTCTAAAAGATCTGGATATGCCCAATAAAGATAAGAGAAACTTTTTTGGTTTTTATTTGTAATCTCTTTTAGTCTTTTAAGTTCTAAATGAAATGTTTTATACCCATTTGGTCTAAAATCAGGAAACAATTCATAAGTCTCAACATCTGTATTTGCTCGTTTAATATAGTCATAAATTAAATCTTGTTTCATATACGTCTCTCTTAAGTTATTGTGAAATGTTCTTTTCGTATCATAAAAATCTTCATTTAAAAATACTACGTGATTCGTATTTTCTTTTTTAAAATACTGAACCCATCCTAAATAACCACTAACAATAGGTGGTTTTGTTGTTAATACTGCATTGGTCGCAGCAACTGTAGTCGGAGGAAACACTGATGTGATTTTTTTTATCATGTGTTTCCTTAAGAATGATTGATCATCTAAATGTTTTTCTAAAATGTTTGTCCCCATGCCATCAAGTAAGATTAAAGCTACATGTTTAAACCCTAAATCTAAAACTTTCTTTAATTCCGGTATCACAGGATACTTACTTTCAGCTTTATAATAATCTAAAATGGTATGACTTACATTTAATATCGAATTGTTATAATCAGGATATTTCACATCCATATTATGATATTTTCTTTTTGATCAATACGATTTCAGTTTTTTCTTGACCAATAGTGATCGCATCAAGTAATAATGATTTAGCTTCATCTATACCTTTGTTTCTAACATATAAGGTAGCTAAAACGTCTCCTTTTTTAACTTGATCACCAATCTTTTTATGTAAATCAATACCAACATCTAAAAGGATTTGATCTTCTTTTGTTTCTCGTCCTGCACCGAGTCTCATTGCTGCTTTACCTATATCAAGAGCATTCATTTCAGTGATATAACCATCTTTTGGCACTAAAACTTCAACTGTTTTATCTGAAAGTAGATTTTCTGGATGTTTCAATGGATCTATATCTCCACCTTGAGCTTCTACGAGTTCCAAGAATTTTTGATAAGCTCTTCCATCATTTAATGCTGCTTCAAGCATAGTTCTAGCTTCTTTTTGATTTGATGCAAGATTTGCATCTAATAAGAGTTGTTCACCGATGGTCAAAGTTACTTCTACTAAATCTTTAGGTCCTTTTCCATGGAGTGTTTCTATTGCTTCATATACTTCAAGTGCATTACCAATCTTGTGTCCTAATGGTTCGTCCATACCAGTTAGTATTGCAGTAACTTTCTTACCAGCTAATTTCCCAATTTCAACCATCAGTTTTGCAAGTTTTTCTGCTTCTTCTTCAGTCTTCATAAAAGCACCATGTCCAACTTTAACATCAAGACAAATCGCATCTGCTCCACTTGCAAGTTTCTTTGACATGATACTAGATGCAATTAACGGAATACAATCAACCGTTGCAGTTACGTCTCTTAAAGCATATAATTTTTTATCTGCAGGAGCAACATCTCCACTTTGTCCCACAACTGCAATGCCTATCTCTTGGACTTGCTTAATAAAATCCTCAACTTTGATCTCAACTTGATATCCTGGAATACTTTCAAGTTTATCGATGGTACCACCCGTATGACCTAAACCTCTACCGCTCATTTTTGCAAACTTCGCGCCTAATGAAGCTAAAAGCGGACCTAAAATAAGTGTAACTTTATCACCTACACCACCTGTAGAGTGTTTGTCAACCTTAATCCCTTTAATATCACTTAGATCAATGGAATCTCCAGAGTCTCTCATCGCTAATGCAAGATAAGTTGCTTCTTCATCATTCATTTGATTAAAATAGGTTGCCATTAAAAAAGCACTGATTTGATAATCAGGTATATCTCCTTTTGTATATGCACTAATGACATACTCAATTTCTTGTTTTGTTAATGCATGGCCATCTCTTTTTTTAGTTATAATATCTACGATATGCATATTTATCACGTCTCCTTACTATATATTTTATCATAAAACTTATGTTTTATGTTATAATGTGATAGGTAGAAAAGAGGGACAATATGATACTTGCAATGGTTAGACATGGACAAACTCAATATAATTTAAAAGGGATTATTCAAGGCCGTATAGATAACCCATTAAATGATCACGGAAAAGACCAAGCAAAGAAAGTTGGAGCATTCCTAAACAATCGTGAACATAACTTTGATGCAATCTTATCATCACCTTTATCTAGAGCATTAGAAACAGCTTTTATCATAAAAAATGAACTTAAAATGCATCACTCTATACATGTAATTCAAAGATTTGTAGAAAGAGATTTCAATCACTTAGATGGTAAACCTGTTGAAATTGGTATGCCATTAGTTAGACAAAAAGGTTATACCCATCCTGGTTATGAAGATGATGAAAAACTCATTCATAGAGTTGTTAAATCCGCTTTACAGTTGGAAAAAGGATATCATAATAAACAGATTCTATGTGTTGCACATTCTCACGTCATTAAAGCACTAATGACTTATGCAGAACCCACCAAATATCAAATTTCTAATTATATGCTAGATAATGGTGATATTATATATTTTGAAATAAAAAACCAGCAAGTTAGAGTGCTTAAACATGAAAAAATGACTAGTGAAAGCTAGTCATTTTTTTCTAAACTACTATTGATAATATTGAAGACTTTATCTGCTAAATCTGACGTTTTTAGATCTTTAACATCTTGATATTTTATAACTTCATGTACGGTAACTTTAATATGAGTGCTTCTAAAAGGAGCACGATGCTTTATATCAGTGGTCCCTTGGATGGATACTGGTAATAAATCTGCTTCTGCTTTCATACCTACGCGATAAGCACCAGCTCTCATTGCGACCATTTTGATGTCGTTTCGGTCTTTAATACCACCTTCTGGGAATATGACCATTGCTACCCCCTGTTTTATAACTTTTACTGCATCAACCATGGCTCTTGCAGTGTTTCTATCACTTGTTCTATCAATTGGAAATGCACCAACAGATTTTAATAACGTATGCATGATGGGTATTTTATAAACAGGCATTTTTGGTGTATACGATGTCGGACGATTGATAATCTCCATCATAATAACTGGATCAGCATATGATTTATGATTAGCATAAATAGTCAATCTACCGTCTTTGGGCACGTTTTCTAATCCTTCAACCTCAAGCTTTAATCTTAGTATAAATCGATTTAAAAAGTATGCAACACTCCGATATACATAATTTTTATACTTACTCATGTAACTTAATTTTAAAAGCAAAGGTAATTGAATAACTACAAATAAAATGGTTAATATAAATGATACAACCAAACTAAGTAAAAACCATAAAGGAAGTATATAATAAGAAGATTCTACGATGACATGCATCATCGCAGTAAACAATACTGCAATCAGTAAAAACACAGTTGTGATCATACGACTTTCCTTTCGTAGGTTGCAAAAATCAACCTGTCTTCCATTTTTTTATCAATTAATTTGAATTTGCTTAAATCAAAACTTGGGAAATACACATTACCTTCATGACGTCCTAAAACATAAGTAATATAAAGTCTATCTGCATGAGGCAATAATAATTTGTAAATGGTCTTTCCACCAATAATAAAAATATCTTCTTTTGTTTCTTTTATGAAAGTAAAAATATCTTTAACATGAATAGCATCAGGATAAAATGCATCCATTATGTTTGCAACATAAACCTTTTTAAAAGGTAAAGGTTTTGTTTTATAATAACCTTTTAATGATTGATATGTCATATCACCCATTAAAACCGCTTCATTTTTTGTTTTATTTTTAAAATATGCCAAATCTTTTGGATAATGCCAAGGTAATACATTATCTTTACCAATCAACCAATTTTCATCCATTGCCCATATCATTGAAATCATACGGCTACTTTTCCTTTGATTGCAGGATGTGGATCATAATCTTTTAATTCAAAATCCTCATATTTGAAATCATATAGAGATTTTACATTTGGATTGAGTATCATTTTTGGTGGTTGTTTGGGCGTTCTTGATAATTGTAATTTAATCTGGTCAAAATGGTTTTGATAGATATGTGCATCCCCTAAAGTATGTACAAACTCACCGACTTTATAGCCTGTCACTTGTGCAACCATCATTAACAGTAAAGCATAAGAAGCTATATTAAAGGGAACACCTAAAAAGATGTCGGCACTTCTTTGATATAACTGAAGTGACAACCTACCATCAGCAACATAAAATTGAATTAATGTGTGACAAGGAGGTAGTGCCATACTATGAATTTCACTTGGGTTCCACGCACTTAAAATCATCCGTCTTGAATTTGGATTATTTTTTAGCTCATCTAGAATATACTGGAGTTGATCAATACCGTTAAAATTACGCCATTGTGCACCATAAACTGGTCCTAAATCTCCATATTTAGTCGCAAAATCATCATCACTTTTGATTTTTTCGACAAAATCATTCATAGATTCACCTTGATAGTCTTTACTTTTTTTAAAAATTTCGTAAGGCCATTCATTCCAAATTCTTACCCCGTTATCAACGAGATACTTAATATTGGTATTCCCAGAAATAAACCATAATAGTTCATGAATAATTGATCTTAAGTGAACTTTTTTAGTAGTTAAAAGGGGAAAGCCTTCGCTTAAATCAAATCGCATTTGATAACCAAAAACACTTTTGGTTCCTGTTTTGGTACGATCCATTTTAAAGGTGCCATGTTCTAATACATGTCTACATAAATCAAGATAAGCTTTCATGATAAAGCCTCCTTATTTCGCTAATTCGTATAAAGCTTCCGTATAAATGATGATTGCTTTAAAAAAGTCATCTAAATCAATAAATTCATTCTTTTGATGAATATATGTAGGTTTATCTAAAAAGTGAGGTCCAAACGCTACACTATTTGGTAAAGCTCTTGCAAATGTTCCACCACCAATGATAATTGGTTCTGTCATATCACCTGTGTGCTTACGATAAACTTTTAATAAACTTTGAACCAAATCAGATTTTGGATCAACATATAGAAGTTCCTGATGATTATCAACAGTGGCTTTAGCATCATAAATTTGCACATTTTCATTGATAAGTTGAACTACTTGATCAAAATCTACACCATTCGGATATCTTAAGTTTAAATTGAAACGATACATACCATCAGTAGTAGATAGTGCACCTAGATTGATAGTCAAATCACCCATCTCTTCATCTCGATAGTTAACACCTAATTTATTACCATGAATATCTTTAATTAATCTTTCTTCAGCGAGCTTAACGATTTCATCTTCTAAACCTGCATACATAAAGAACTCAAACAATCGATCAATAGCATTTTCTCCAAATTGAGGCGTTGATCCATGAGCACTTTTGCCTACAACTTTGATGTAGAACTGTTGGTTTTGCTTTTCAACGACACCTTGATAATTATTTTCTTTTAAAAATGCCTTAAACAATTGATCAAATGATTTTGTTGGATTTAAATATGCTTCTGCATAGTCAGGAACCATATTATCTCTAAATCCACCTTTTACACTTATGATATCTTTGCTTTCTAGTTTTCCTTCAATAAATATTCTAGAAATACCTTTTTCAGCATAAATAAGTGGGAAATCTGCATCTGGGATAAATCCTGACACTGGAATTTCTGGATAAACACTAAAGTAATGACGTACACCTCTCCATGCTGTTTCTTCATCTGTTCCCAAAATCAGCTTAATTCTTTTAGATAGTGGTACACCTAATTCTTTTAATATTTTTAGTGCATAATAGATCGCAATAGTAGGTCCTTTATCATCTTCAGTACCGCGTCCATACATCTTATTATCATGGATTTCTGCTCCATATGGTGGATATGTCCAATCATTACCCGCAGGTACAACATCTAAATGTCCTATCGTTCCAACATATTCTTTTTGATTACCATAAGAAATATGTCCCGCATATCCATCTAAGTTCACTATATCAAAGCCATCTTTTTCACCTAATTGAAGCATAAAATCAAGTGCTTCTTTGATACCTTCTCCAAATGGAGCACCCTTTCTGTTTGCGTCGTATGTTGTTAGCTCTGAATTAATTTTAATAAGACCTTTTAAGTCTCTTATAATATCATCTTTGCGATTAATAACTTCTTGTTTAAAATCTATTTTCATCTTCATCATCTCCTTAATTTATTGTAGCACATAATCACTTAATATTTAAGTGATATCAAAAAAATGGATGCAATTAAGCATCCACTTCAATTGTAATATTACCGGTATTTGTATTTGCGCTGAAGATGATTGATCCATTTAGACTTTGATACTCATCACCTTGACTATTACCATTGATTTTAATTTTGCCGGTATCTGTTTCTAGATCAAATCGATAATCATCTATTGTTGATAGTGTAACGACAATATCGCCTGTTGATGATTCTAAAATATAACTATTTGCTATGACATGATTTAATACAATTCTTCCAGTTGATATATCAGCGTTTAAGCTTGTAAATGTACTATCTGAAATCGAAATTCTTCCTGTTGAATTATCTACAGTAGCATCATTTGCAGTAATATCCATAAGTTCAATGTCACCAGTAGATGATTTAGCTGAAAATGTATTTGCAGATACTCCATTTAATGTCATATCTCCAGTTGAAAGCTCAACTTCATAATCTCCACTTACATTGATATCACTCATGAAAATATCACCAGTATCCGTATGTGCATATAACTCTAATGCAGTGACATTTGATATATCCATTGAGCCTGTACGGTTATAGAGTCTTACATTTTGATATGTTTTTTCATCATCAAAATCCATATCGATATCGCCAGTCATTGTTTTTAAATCAACTGACTCAAGTGTCCAAGTCTCTGGGATATTCACTGTAACAGTAACATACTCTCTTGAAACCATATTCCATGAAAAGATATTAAGCCAAAAAGATTCAAAATCATGTGTCATAACGAATACATCATCAACTATATCAAACGTAAATGTGTCGTTTTCTTCTGCATAATAATTGATGGTTAACTCATCTTGATCAACATTATTTACTACAATGTGTCTATTTTCTAACTCTAGCTTTATACCTGTAATCACTTGATCTTCTTCATGAGTTATCATTTCACCATAGTCTCTATCACTATTGAATGTGCCGGCAACTAAACTCCATTCTGGCACAAATATGATTGCTGCCATTACAAAAATAACTCCTACACCTAATAAAATAAATAATACTTTCATCATTGTTCTCATTTTACACCTCTATATTTTTTAATTAAATTAACAAAAACTTTAAATAAGCCTTTTGCAACACCTTGACTAGCTTTATAAAACCATAAACTAATAAGACTTAGGATAGACATAACGATAAGTCCAACACCGATGTAACCTGTCACCTCTAAAAAACTTGTCATGTCAGTAAATGCAACAGCTATATAATAAATGATTGCTGCAAGGCCACTGAAAAATATGGCTATTGAAACGATAAAGAAAACAAAAACGATGACGAAACTAACGAAATAGATGACTGCAATCGGAATCCACAAAGGTGTTGCAATCAATATGAAGAAAAACTGAAATACAGTCTTAAATAAATCCTGTATTGAGTTTACTTCTCTTTTTGATAACTCACTTACCATCATATCTCTTTCAATGGTTGCCATATGATACTGTTTCAAAATATCTTCTATTGCTTCTCCATGTTCAAGTCGATCATTAATAATTTCTTCATAATAAGAGATTACTTCATCAACTTCAGTTTTATTAAATTTTTTGCTTAATCTTTGCTCAAGCGTTTTTAACCATTTTTCCATCTTAGCCTCACTTAGTTAATAAATCATATATTTTTTTGATATCTTTCCATTCATCAAGAAAATCGTCAATGGCTTGATATCCTGCTTTTGTAATTTGGTAATATTTTCTATTTCTACCTTGATATAAAGCATTGTATGTCTTTAATTGTCCTGCTTTTTCAAGACGGCGTAATATTGGATATAGTGTTGATTCGCTGATCTCTACAAAATCCGATAAATCTTGTATTAACTTATATCCATATGAATCACCTTTGCTTAATAATGCTAAGACAAAGATTTCAATTACACCTTTTTTTAATTGCTGTTTCATAACCCACCTCATACTGTCTTACGTGTATTATTATACATTGCATAGTATTGATTGTCAACATAAAAAAAACACTTTTTTAAATAAGTGTCAGACTGTAGACAAAAACAGTTTTCAATGAAGAATATCTCATTTAGA
>SWCA01002213.1_pt1 | contig 43309 bp, 27 predicted proteins | sample 4692961 | NCBI WGS metagenome assembly SWCA01 (sample SAMN10267275, study PRJNA491770) | bioreactor metagenome | isolation source: DHS bioreactor inoculated with | place: Japan: off Shimokita Peninsula
AAGTGTGACTCAGCTGGGGCTCGAACCCAGGACCCCATCCTTAAAAGGGATGTGCTCTACCAGCTGAGCTACTGAGTCATCCTCGATGTTGCCTTTTTGTTTAAAGGCGGTGCAAAAATATGTTTTTCAACCTGAAAACCAAAAGGAAATCTCAGTAAAATCTCAAAAAAATAGGCAAATCGAAAATAACCATTGGAGTATGAGAGACATAGGTGGTGGACAAAATCCACAGTAGTGTATGTTCGCCTGAATAAGTATTTCACTCCATAGGAGATTTGGCAAATAAACTTACATTTGTTTGAAAAATTACCGTCAATGACTTTTGAAGGCTACTTTGTTATTGCTGTTATTGTTTTAATGATCATAGCGCTGATCAACGACTGGATGAGACCAGGGCTATTGCTATTCTCCGCTTTGGTGGTTCTAATGGCAGCTGGAATTATAACAACCGAAGAAAGTCTGGCTGGTTTCTCAAACAAAGGAATGCTCACGGTTGGCGTGTTATTTTTGGTCAGCGAAGGGGTTCGGCAAACCGGGGCGCTGAATATTGTTGCCCGGGCATTTTTGCCGAAACGCCGAGGTAAAATGCCGATTACCCTACTTAAAATTCTGCTTCCGGTTTCTTTTATTTCAGCCTTTCTAAACAACACACCCGTGGTGATCATTTTTGCTCCCATGATTAAAAACTGGGCTGAAAAGATGAACCTTTCTCCTCAAAAGTTTCTGATTCCACTTTCGTATGCCACCATTCTGGGCGGAATATGCACGCTGATTGGAACATCGACCAATCTGGTGGTTCACGGTTTGATGCTGGAGAACGGATTCAGCGGCTTGTTCATGTTCGAGCTGGGTAAAGTTGGCATCTGGATTGCCCTGGCTGGCTTCTTGTACCTCGCGTTTATTGGTCACCGAATACTTCCGGGAAAGAAAGACAACAACAAGCGTGACAGCCTCGATTACAAAGAATATTTTCTCGATGCAACCTTGCCTCCCAACAGTTCGCTTGCTGGTGAAGAGATTACCAATGGACGCACTCACCAGCTCAAAGATATAGTCATTCATTCCATCAAGCGAGGAAATAAAATTATAGACACCAAAAAAGGAAAGCATACGCTTCACCAAAAGGACAAACTGGTGATTGCTGTTAAATCGGAGGTGCTGGAGAACCTGGTTCCGCAGCGGAAACTGGAATTCAAAGCGCTCAAAGGATTTGGCAGATTCTATAAAAGTACCGACATCAAACAAATTGAAGCGGTTATTGCTCCACGCTTCCCCGGCATCAACCAGACGGTCGAAGAGTTTGACTTTTTAAACCACTACCAAGCCGAAGTGCTGGCTGTTTACCGAAATGGTGAAACGATCTCAAGCAACGTCGGTTCGTTCCGGATGAAAGCTGGCGACAGTCTCGTGTTGCTCACTAACGAAAACTTCATTAAAAACTGGGGCGAGTCAACCGGATTTTACCTGACCTCATTTATTGGAGAAATTCCTCCTCCTCGTTATAAGGGCCAGCGTTTGTTTGCCTTGTTGCTGGTTTTACTCATGATTATCGGCGCTACTTTGGGGCGATACCTGCCTGAAGTTGGTGGCAACCAACTCGATATGTTTTATTTTGCTGCCATTGTTGCTGTGGTCATGGCCTGGATCAATGTGTTGCCCAACCGGAAATACACCAAGGCCATTTCGTGGGATGTGCTCATCACCATTGCCTGCGCCTTTGGACTCAGCAAGGCCCTGCAGAGCTCGGGTGCTGCTGATAGCATTGCCATAACTGCCATTAACTTTTCTAAATCGTATGGTCCGCTGGGTGTTTTAATAACCATTTATCTGATTACCACAATTTTTACTGAAATTATTACCAACAATGCTGCGGCAGCACTTGTCTTTCCTATTGCCTTTTCTGCTGCAACTCAATTAGGAGTTGACCCCAAACCGTTTTTTATTGCCATCTGTATTGCTGCTTCGGCAAGCTTTTCTTCCCCCATCGGGTATCAAACCAACCTGCTCGTTCAGGGTCTTGGAAACTATAAGTTTGGTGACTATACCAAAGTTGGTTTGCCACTCAACATCATTGCGTTCATTATTTCCATTATTCTGATTCCAATGATTTGGCCATTCTAAATAAGACAAATACGAGTTAATACGCATTAAACTTAGGGCAGAATACACTATTTTTGCAGCCGAATTAGTTTTTACAAATTTGCCCGGTGCAATTGGCGCTTAAAAAATCCTTATCATGAATAAATATACTTTGACCCACTTACGTGAATTAGAGGCGGAGGCCATTCACATCATTCGTGAGGTCGCAGCAGAATTTGAAAACCCGGTTATGCTCTATTCTATCGGGAAAGACTCTTCAGTCATGGTCCGGTTGGCCGAAAAAGCTTTTTATCCCGGCAAAGTTCCTTTTCCACTGATGCACATCGACTCGAAATGGAAATTTAAGGAGATGGTTGAATTCCGCGACAACTACGCCAAAGAAAAAGGCTGGGACCTGATTGTTCATTACAACAAGGAAGGATTTGAAAGCGGTGTTGGCCCGTTTACACACGGAAGCAAAGTCCATACCGATGTGATGAAAACACAGGCACTGCTGGAAGGTCTGTCAAAATACAAGTTTGATGCAGCTTTTGGTGGTGCACGACGCGACGAAGAAAAATCGCGTGCCAAAGAACGTATCTTCTCATTCCGTGATAAGTTTCACCAGTGGGATCCGAAAAACCAGCGCCCGGAGCTTTGGAATATCTACAACGCCAAAGTACACAAAGGCGAATCCATCCGGGTTTTCCCTATTTCAAACTGGACGGAGCTGGATATCTGGCAATACATCCGTCTGGAGAATATTCCAATCGTTCCACTTTACTACGCCAAAGAGCGTCCGATTGTTGAAGTGGACGGCAACCTGATTATGGTAGACGACGAGCGCATGCCAAAGGAAGTAGCCGAAAAAGCCAAGATGAGAAAAGTGCGCTTCCGCACCCTGGGATGCTACCCACTCACCGGAGCAATCGATTCAGAAGCTGATAACATCGAGAAAATTGTAGAGGAAATGATGACCGTTACCGTTTCGGAACGTACTACCCGGGTCATTGATTTTGATCAGGAAGGCAGTATGGAACAGAAGAAGCGCGAAGGGTACTTCTAAGCCAATCAAAACAAGGACGAAAGCTTAACATTGAATTTAAAATTTGAAGATGACACAACCACTTTTAGATATCAAGACATTTCTCGATCTGGATGAGAAAAAAGACTTATTGCGCTTACTGACTGCCGGTTCAGTGGACGACGGAAAATCGACGCTAATTGGACGACTGCTTTTTGACAGCAAGCGGCTTTACGAAGATCAGTTGGCTGCTTTGCATCGTGACAGCAAACGGGTAGGGCATGCCGGCGAAGACATTGATTATGCCTTACTATTGGACGGTTTAAAAGCCGAACGCGAACAAGGAATTACGATTGATGTCGCCTACCGTTACTTTTCGACCAACAAACGGAAATTTATTATTGCCGACACCCCCGGACACGAACAATACACCCGGAACATGGTCACCGGAGCGTCAACCGCTAACCTGGCCATTATTCTAATTGATGCCACCAAAGGGGTCATTACTCAAACCCGTCGCCATACTTTTCTGGTTTCGCTGCTGGGAATTAAGCACGTGGTACTGGCCGTCAATAAAATGGACTTGGTTGATTTTGACCAGCAAATATTTGACGACATCTGCGAAGACTATAAAAACTTTGTGGCCCAGCTCGACATTCCCGATGTGAATTACATTCCGCTGTCGGCATTGAAAGGCGACAATGTGGTTGACCGGTCAGAGCGAATGGATTGGTACAAAGGCAAAGCGATGCTCGAATTCCTGGAATCTGTCCACATCAGCTCCGACCGCAACTTTGACGATCTCCGTTATCCGGTTCAATACGTATTACGTCCCGACCGCGATTTTCGCGGTTTTTCAGCCCGCATTGCTTCAGGAATTGTCCGCAAGGGCGAAGAAGTGATGGTTCTTCCCTCGAAGAAGAAATCGATCATCAAAAGCATTACTACTTACGACGGCGAATTGGATGAAGCTTTTCCACCACAGGCAGTCACCATTACGCTGAATGATGAGGTGGATGTTTCGCGTGGCGATATGATCGTGTATCCCGACAACCTGCCCCGTATGGAGCGTCATTTTGAAGCTATGCTGGTTTGGATGGATGAAAAACCAATGGATCCTTCCATTCAGTTTTTCATTAAGCATGCCAACAACAACACCAAAGCACGGATCGACCAAATCAAATACAAAACAGATGTCAACACTTTGCAGAAATCAGAGGTTGACTTTTTTGAGCTGAACGAAATTGGACGAGTGGTGCTGACCACTAATAAGCCTCTGTTTTTCGACCCGTACAAGAAGAATAAAAACACTGGCGCGTTCGTTTTGATTCACCCAGTAACCAATAATACGGTTGCGGTTGGAATGATCATTGACAAATTGAGCCCAGACGATCTGCCTTCGAAAATCAGCGAAAGCCACCGCGAATTGATTCGCAAAGGCAAAGGACTGATTTCGGACGAGGAATACCAAAAACGCTACAACCAAAAAGGAGCAACCCTTTGGGTTACCGGCTTGCACGGATCTGGTAAAAACGAGTTTGCCTTCAGTCTCGAAAAACAATTGTTCGACATGGGGGCGACCGTGGTGCTGCTCGATGGTAGCTCCGTGCGTTCGGGCCTTTCGAAGGAGTTGGACTATTCGCCGACTGACCGGGCCGAACATTTGCGCCGCGTAGCCGAAGTTTGCCGCTTGTTAAATGATCAGGGCGTCATTACCATCTGCTCGTTTATTTCTCCCGATGAGGCTATCCGCAACCAGATTATTGATATTATTGGTGAGGAACGCTTTCATTTGGTTTACATGAACGCATCACTGGAATACTGCAAACAAAATAAGCCGGAAATGTATAATGATGAAACGATCCAATACGTTCCGGGAGTCGACATCGCATTTGATGAGCCAAAAAATGCCGCTATAACACTTGATCCGGTCAACAATGGCAAAAACCCGGAGCAGGTGATTGAATACCTTCGGGAAAAATCAATTTTTCCGATCCATTAAAAAGATAAACCAGTCAAGATCAAAGAAGGAAGTTCGAAAGAGCTTCCTTCTTTGGTTTCTGATAAGCTGTTGTGCAATATCTTTCGGCATGTTTTTTCAACTTCATTTTTCTCTATCTTTCTCTTTGTGAAAATAGGTTCGAATCGTTTCAATGATTAGAGAGCAGTCACTAGCCGTTTTCATTCTATTATCAAATTTGTTGAAGAGATGCGTCGAGGGTTGTTGTTGATAATAAATGTCTTTATAGGATTCGTAGTCGGGAGTATGATCTTATTCCTGTTTCTCGTTTTTCATGAATTTCTTGTGGGAAGTCGTTATTTTGATTTGAAGAGCTTTGTGATGATTATGCTGGTTGGGGGCGTCCCCGGTGCTTTTATCAGCGTTTTGCTCGCACGAAGCAAAAAACAAACCCAAAGGCTGAGGGACAGCGAGAAAAAATATCAAACATTGATTGACCTTTCGCTTGATGGCATTTATATCGAGAATGAGCGGGGAGAAATCCTGGATTGCAACACCCGAGGCCATGAAATGTTTGGTTACTCAAAAGGTGAAATGCTGCAGCTTTCTATACATGATTTGGTACCCCTTGAGTTTCGCACATTGATCCCCGATATCATTCCTGATGAAATGGCCACCGGCGAAGCGTACGTGGAGCGCGAGAATATGAAAAAGGATGGGACCATTTTTCCTACCGAAATCAATACCCGGTTTGTGACGCTTAACGGTGAAAAGCGACTGATTGCGTATGTGAAAGATAACACGAGTCAAAAAGCTGTTGAGAAAGCCTTGCGAAAGAGTGAAGTCAGGCTCCGGGAACTCAACGCAGTAAAAGACAAACTTTTGTCGATTATTGCGCACGATCTGAAAAACCAGTTCAACACCATTTTAGGCTATAGTGAGATGATTCGCGATGATGCTGACCTGTTTGATAAACAAACCCTGATTCAGTATGCGGCCGATGTTAATTCTGCCGCGAGAAATACGTTTAATCTGCTCGAAAACCTGTTGCGCTGGGCGATGATGCAAAAGAAGGTGGCTACATTCAAGCCGGTTCAGTTCAACCTGAACGAACTGGTCATGCTGGTTTTAGGAACTATCCGCGAAACTGCCAGTATCAAGAGCATCCGGTTGGTGAATCATGTTTCTGCCAATCAGTTGATCTATGCCGATCGAGATATGATGCGTATTGTACTTCGAAACCTGATCTCGAACGCGATTAAATTTACCCCGCGCGACGGGCAGGTGGAGGTTTTTGCATGGGTTAGGGAAGACGACCAGCATACCATTATTGAGATTAAGGATAATGGACAAGGAATGAGCTCTGAGAAGATTGCTGGTCTTTTCAATTTCGGTGAAAGCCAGACTTCACTGGACATAGAAAGAGAAGCCGGCACGGGTTTAGGATTGGTCCTTTGCAAGGACTTCGTTGAAAGACATTCCGGGAAAATTTGGGTTGAGAGTGAACTCGGGAAGGGATCCACTTTTATTCTGCAAATACCGATTCTGCAAATCCCCAATAAAAATTATTGACTGGCTCGCTCATTCTACCCAGTCTTGTTTTACTTCCCCAACACAAAAATGGCGGGCCTTTTTTGGATGTCGGGCTTGTTCTTTTTCCAGGCGTTGATCGATTGGGTTTGAATAAATTCCGTATCCAGTGTGAGGTCGCAGGCAATGCATAATTTAGTGTGGGCTTGACAGTTCTCCAGAAGGTCATTCAGTAGTTGCATGTTGCGATAAGGTGCTTCAATAAAGAGCTGGCTTTGATTTTCGGTGTAAATGCGGCTTTCGAGTTGCTTGATTTGTTTGGCCTTTTCGCCTTTTGGTATGGGCAGGTAACCGTTAAATGCAAAGTTTTGCCCGTTCATGCCCGAAGCCATCATGGCCAATAAAATAGAGGAGGGGCCAACCAGCGGAACCACCCGGATCCCTTTTTCGTGGGCAATACGTACCACCTCGGCGCCGGGATCGGCCACCCCGGGGCAGCCGGCCTCACTCATGATGCCCATCGGCAGGTTCTCCTTTATTGGATCAAGGTAAGCGTGCAGTTGTCTTTTATCGGTGTGCTTGTTCAGCTCGTAAAAGTGTAACGAATCAATGTCAATTTCGCGGTCAACTTTCTTTAGAAACCGCCGCGCAGTGCGGATATTTTCAACAATAAAGTGCGAGATGGAGCGAATTATTGCGCTGTTGCTTTCGGGCAGCACCGTGTTGAGTTCACTTTCGCCTAAGGTTAACGGAATAAGATACAAATTGGCCATACGTCAAAATTTCTTCAAAATTAATTAATTTACACGGGCAGCCTTCGAAAATTGAATTTTTGTAGTTTTGCTGACACAAATGAGACAGGATTTAAACTTACAAATTGAATTTTTAGGAACCGGCACCTCACAGGGAGTTCCCGTGGTGGCATGCAATTGTGCGGTCTGCCAATCGGCTGATACGAAGGATAAGCGCCTGCGTACGGCCCTTTTTGTTAATGCCAGCGGACATCAGATTGTGATTGATGCGGGACCAGACTTTCGGCAGCAAATGCTGCGGATTGGTTTGCAGAAACTCGATGCCATTTTTCTGACGCACGAACATACCGATCATATTTTTGGTTTGGACGATATTCGGGCTTTCAACTGGGCGCAAAAACACCCCACCGATATTTACGCCGAAAAGCGGGTCCATCAAACCATTAAGCGGGTTTTCGATTATGTTTTTGAAGAAAACAAGTACCCCGGCATTCCACAAATGAACCTTCACCTGATTGAAAATAGGCCGTTCAACTTTAACTCAATCGAAGTAATTCCGGTGCGTGGATACCACCACAAATTGCCGGTATTTGGTTTCCGGATGGGTAAAATGGCTTACCTCACTGATGTTAACCGGGTGGAGCCGGAGGAAAAGGACAAGCTGCGAGACCTGGATCTGCTGGTGGTCAATGCCCTTCGTTTTGAAAAGCATATTTCACATTTTAATGTTGAAGAAGCGGTGGACCTGATCAATGAGTTGAAGCCCCAAAGAGCTTATCTCACACACATTTCGCACCTGATGGGGAAACACGAAGATGTGGAGCCACAATTACCTGAAAATGTTTTCCTGGCTTACGACGGATTAAAACTGACCATTTAGGTTTGTGAACTTAGGGTTTGGGTTCGTAAAGCATCAGTTCATCAATGACATCGGCAATCTTCTGATACGGATATTTGTGCACCAGGAAGTAATGGCTGGCATTGGTATCAGGATCCCAGGCGTTTTGCCCATTTTCAAAAATAACAAACTTGCCTGGACCCACGACATAGAAATACTTTTCGGGATTTCGAACCGCACAAAGCACGGCGGTTTGATCCCATGATTGCCGTTTAGCGGCTTTCTTCCCTTCGTAGGTATCCAGGTTGTAGCGGAAAGCCCAGGCCAGCGGATTGTTGTCCGAGCCTTCGTCAGCCAGCCTGCGCCCGGTGAAAACGGATGCGCCAATTTCGAAGCCACTAAACAGGATGGGCGTTGGCCAATGTTGAAAGACGTAATAGGAAGCTTCAGGATGTCGGTTCACGTTGAATTCGCCTCCTTCGGGAAAGCGCCCGGCCATGGCGACCCACCGTTTCACCTTCTTTTTCACCAGTTCCATTCCTGAAAGTGGTGAAAACTCATCGGGGCCGGATTGCAGCAAATCGGACAGGTTGCTGACAAAGCCGACCGTGATAATTGTTACGCTGTTGTTTTTCTGACTGGCCAGGGTTTTTCGGTAAACGGCAACGGCCGATGGATAGTCGGCATTGGTTTTCTTTTCCTTAAAAGACCGGTTTACAATGGAGTCATTCCAGTGATTTCCGGCGCTAAAATCCGGCGCGTTGTTTCCGGCGGCGCCAACGGGAAGATCAGGTCGGTTAAAATAGTGGTTAAACGCGTCGATGGTTGGCGCAATGGTCGCGTAGCCATCGCTGGCACAGCAGGCCAGTATTTCGCATTCACCTTGAGCCGCCAAAGCATGTAACACGGCAATGGCGCCAACATCATCATAATCGGGGCCCATGTCTGTATCAAAAATAATTTTCACGGGCTGCTTGCCTTGCGAATGCAGTACCAATAGACAGAGGGAAAACAGAAGAACGAAGCTGGATGTTTTCATTGGTTTGTTGGGTTTAGTGCTTGTTAATTCAAAATCTGAAAATAAAGAATGTTCTTCAAAATCATGGGTTTATTCTGAAGTTTCTTTTGACTTGTTCTTCGAAAGAAGCGGCAGGGCGGCTATTAAGGCAGCGACGACATAGGTCAATCCTGCCACCAGCAAAGCGGTTCCCAAACTAAACTCATCGGTTAAATAGCCTAGCAAGGGGCCAATAATGGCAAAGTTAATGCGGATCACAAAATTCCGGAGCGACAGAATAGTGGCCCTCACTTCCGACTGCGTATAGCGGTTGATGTAATCTTTCAGTATGGGGTGGGCGATGCCACGAAACAGGTAAAAGGCAAACAGGATGGCGATTCCAGCCAGGCTGATTTCCCAGGCGGCAAACAGGTAACTGAGGCTTAGTCCGAAAATGATAACCAACAGGGAATTGCGCTGACCAAGCCATTTCTCCACTTTATAAGAAAACATGGACGAAACGCCAACTGAAAGATTGAGCAAGGTCCACAGGATTCCGAAAACCGATAAGGGCACGCCGGCAGCTTTAAAGTACGGTTGCACAAACCAGGCAAAGGTGAGCGACGCGGTTCCGGTGAACGAAGAGACCAGGATGGCCGATCGCATCTCGCGGTGCCCGAAAGTTTTTCGTATGGTCTGCAGAATCGAATGGACGCTTTTGCTGAGTTCTTTGGCGTGCACTTCAGGCTCTTTCAGTAGCAAGGCAGCCGGAATGGCAATGGCGGCAATGGCAAACTGAAAGTAGAAGGGCATGCGCAGACTGATGGTCGCCAACAAACCGCCGGTGACCCCGGCAATGGCTTCGGCAAAATTACCAGCCGAGGTAATCCAACCTTCCTGCTTAATATATTGATCGGCCTTTTTGGATGATTTCAAGCTATCGTAAAGCATGGCTGAGTCGGCTCCGGAAATAAAGCTGTGCCCAATGCCAAGCACGATTTCAGCTACTGCAAAAGCCCAAAAACCATACGAAAAGCTGTAGAGTGCAAAACCGCCGGCTCCAAGAATGGCGCCCAGCAAAAGGGTATGCTTTCGTCCCCACACATCAGCCAAATAGCCCGAGGGAATTTCCATGGTGACAATAGCCATGGAATAGATGGACTTAAGCCAGAAAATTTCCTGCATGCTCAAGCCATTGTCCTGGTAGAAAATAACCACCACCGGCATGACCAGGTTAAACCACTTGGCGAATTTAATCAGGTAGAGGTTGATGATATTGGATCGCATGCTTTGACTCATCGCGCTGCAAAAATAGTAACTTTCGGTGAGTTGATTTTTTGAAGACGAACAAATCATCTAAACAAACTTTGTTTGTATGGATGTCAATTTCTTGAATTAATGCTGAATTTTCTGTCAAATTGAAAGATTCTTGCTATTTTTAGCGCCCATAAAACAACCAGTGTACATCAGACTGCTGCGAATGCAGTTTTACTTTATAGCATATGAAACTATATTTTCCGGAGAATTACAAGTCGCACCTCGACTTAAAACAAACAGAAAAGGCAATTAAGCTGGTGAAAGATTTTTTTCAGCAGGATTTGTCTTCCGAATTGAAGTTAAGCCGTGTGACCGCACCGCTTTTTGTGATGAAAGGTACCGGTATCAATGATGACCTGAATGGCATCGAACGCCCGGTGACTTTTCCTGTAAAAGAGCTGAACGATCATGTAGCAGAGGTAGTTCATTCTCTGGCAAAATGGAAAAGGATGACCCTGGCCGACCTGGATATCGATCCAGGCTATGGCTTGTATACGGATATGAATGCTATTCGTCCGGATGAAGAACTAACCAATATTCACTCGCTTTATGTCGATCAGTGGGACTGGGAACGGGTGATTTCAGATGAAGAGCGCAATTTGGATTTTCTGAAAAAAATAGTACGGAAAATCTACACGGTTTTGCTGCGCACCGAGTTTTTTGTCTATGAACATTACCCGCAAATCAAACCCATTTTGCCGGAAGAAATTACCTTTATTCATGCCGAAGAACTCGAAGCAAAATATCCTGATCTGACTTCGAAAGAACGGGAAAATGCCATTGCCAAAGAATTTGGTGCCGTTTTTATTATTGGTATCGGAGGTGAACTTCCCAGCGGGCAAATTCACGATGGGCGTGCACCCGATTATGACGACTGGTCAACCGAAACGGTAAACGGCTTCAAAGGCTTGAACGGCGATATTCTGATTTGGAATCCGGTACTACAAAGTTCATTTGAAATTTCATCGATGGGGATCCGGGTCGATAAGCAAACCCTGTTGCACCAATTAAAAATCACGAATACCGAAGACCGAAAGGATCTTTTGTGGCATAAACGCTTGCTGAATGATGAATTCCCGCTGTCGATTGGCGGTGGCATCGGGCAATCACGTATCTGTATGTACTTCCTGCGCAAGGCTCACATCGGCGAAATTCAGTCGAGTATTTGGCCGGAAGAAATGTACAAACAGTGCCGCGAACACAATATCCACCTGGTTTAGCCGAGACGAATAGGGGAAAGCAAAAATATACTTTTTGTGCGGTTGCCGTTTTTGATATTTTTATATCTTTGCAACCGCTTTAAGGATGCCTCGGTAGCTCAGTTGGATAGAGCAACTGCCTTCTAAGCAGTAGGTCATGGGTTCGAATCCCGTCCGGGGTACATACAGAAAAACTAAAATTCGCCAAAGACACTTAAAATCAATGATTTAAGTGTCTTTTTTATTTACATAAAGCCACAAAAAAGGTCGAATTTGGTCAATATTAGCGAGACTATTGCGAGACCCCAGTGTTAAATAGACTTATTGAGGTCTCGCTAAACTCTGTAACTCTTTGAAATGGTTAGTGTTAATTGATTTGAATTGGTCTCTTTTGCTGTTGTTTTCGGTCCTCCCATAATGTAATTTTAAAGCACTTTTGATGGTAAATCGAGACCTGTTTTTTTTAAAAAATTACAACTATGAGGGTTACAATTGTATTTCTGTTAAAATCATCGAAGGCAAGAACTGGTGGAAATTGTCCGATTTATGTAAGGGTAACACTTCGAAAAAAGAGGTTTGAGTTGTCAACAGGGCTGTTTATCGACCCGGAGTTCTGGGATACTGAAAAACAAAGGGTTCTGGGAAGATCCTCTGAGGTCAGAAGTATCAACAATCGTATTAGTAAAGTTTACAGTAGCATATTGGATGCCTGCTATCAACTGGAAGCGGTAAAGAAGGATTTCGATATTAATGATCTAAAATCAGAGTTAACAGGGATTTCAGATGTCCACACGTTATTTGAGCTGTTTGACTATTACATAAATACGATTAAGGATCAAGTCGGAGTTGGATTTTCAGCCGGAACTCTGAAGCACTATAAAACCTCAAAAAACAGATTGCAAGAATTCGTGAAGAGGAAGTTTCACAAGCATGATGTGAATATTTCCGATATTGATTTTTCATTCATAAACGCTTTTGATACGTTTCTGAAAAAGCAATATCATAACAACCTGAATACCGTTTGGGGCTATCATAAACATTTGAAGAAGATACTGAACATTGCGGTTTCTATGGATTACATAGTAAAAAATCCGTATCTGAAGTTTAAAGTAAAAAAGCAGGATGCCAAAAGAGAATATCTTACGCTTAAAGAATTGGAGCTGTTGAGAAAAAAGAAAATTGACATTCATAGGTTAGGTATTGTACGCGACATTTTTCTGTTTGCCTGCTACACTGGTTTATCTTATGTCGATATTGCGAAGCTGAATCCAGATCACATACAGAAAGGAATTGATGGAGATGATTGGATAATAGTTGATAGAACAAAAACCTCGACGCGCTGTAGGCTGCCACTTTTGTCGGTTCCAAAAGAAATATTATTGCGATATGCAGATTATCCGGTTTGTGTGAATAAGGGCTTGCTCCTACCTGTATTAACCAATCAACGAATGAATAGTTATTTGAAGGAACTGGCTGATATTTGTCATATAAAGAAGAATCTGACCATGCATGTCGCCAGACATAGTTTTGCTACTTCAGTCACTTTGAGCAATGGGATTCCAATTGAAACGGTCTCGAAAATGTTGGGCCATACGTCAATTAAGACGACACAGGTTTATGCAAAAATTATTGATGCCAAAATTTCAGAGGATATGAAAAGGTTGAAGACAATACTTTAATTGCTAAAACAGGCTCCTAGACTTTGATTTTCATCGTTTATTGTTCAGATCCGGGTAGTTAGAATTAAAATGGCCAGTGTAATTTTATAGTGATGACAAGATTTGATCTTGACCTCTAATATGTCTATATATCAGTGATTTATGTTGATGTGAAATTTTTGGTTCACCGTTTTGTTCACATTTAAAGAACGTGGTATTTCTGACGTGAAAATAGGGAAAATTGATGGGATTGTCAAGATGATCTTGAGATTGGGCTTGGTGATCCTGCAAGGCAATTTTATTTTGACTCGTACCAATTCGAAAAAGGAATCCTCGAGAAAGTTAGTGACATTTGGCGATAATTGAATTGAGAATCGCTGCCTAGAATAGGAGGGGTAATTCGCGTATAATCAGTGCATTGAAGTGCTATTGTTTGTGAGTTTTTTTGATTAAAAATCAGATTATTAGTTTATTAGAGCTTGAGATTAACTCATTCACATTATGTCAGAGGGTTTGCGGAAATACCATTTATTCTTTCGGTGGGGTAGGTTTGTGTATTTCAAAATACTGTTTTGGTGTCGTATTGTAAGCTTTTTTAAAGCACCTGTTGAAATATGATTGACTACTAAATCCAACTTGATAAGCGACTTCGTTAAATGTGTAATTATTTTTGTTTATAAGTTCAACGGCTTTTTTGATTCGTACAAGGTTGACAAATTCAGAGGTCGTTAGCCCAGAAAGAGATTTAATTTTTCGATGAAGTTTGCTGCGACTTATCATTAATTCTTCTGCCAGAATATCCATACTGAAATTTTCTTCTTTTATATTTTTTTCTACAACCGAACTCACACGATCAAGAAAAAAATTATCGAGGCTGCTCACCTCAATGGTTTTTTGTGAAATAAACTGTTTGCTAAAGTTTTCCCTTATTCGTTCTCGTTGTGCCAGTAGATTTTCTATTTGTTTTAAGAGAACATTCTCATCAAAAGGTTTAGTCAAGTATGCGTCAGCTCCTTTATCGAGGCCTGCAATCAAGTTCTCGGAAGACGATAGCGCTGTTAACAAAATGACCGGAATATGACTGGTTTCCATTTGTGTTTTCATGGTTCGGCAGAGCTCAAATCCATCCATTTCGGGCATCATCACATCTGAAATAACTAAATCGATGTTGTGATTTTTTAGAGTTTGAAGTGCTTCATTCCCATTTGATGCGAATTGAGTTTTGTAAAATCGATTTAAGTATTTGGTAATAAATTTTCCAAAATCAGAATTGTCTTCAACAATCAGTATCTGACTTCGCTTTTCCGAATGTGGTTCATTTATAGGTTGAACGGTGGATTTTTCATCAAGATTTAAGTGTTTTATCTTCTGGTGGCTTTCGAAAATGACCTTCTGTGCTTTTTGTTTTGAAGGTAAAAGTAGTGTGAAACGTGAACCTTTATCCAAGTCACTTTGTACAATAATTTTTCCATGGTGAAGCAGGGTATACTCTTTACACATGGACAAGCCAATGCCGCTTCCTTTCGCATTTGGAGTAGAACCCTTTCCATTTTTCTGCTTGCCTTGTTCAAACCTGGTGAATATTTTAAGCATATCTTCATTATCAATGCCAGTGCCGTTATCTTCTATCACAACCTCAACGAAATCGTCATCTAATATTTCACCAAAGCTAAATTGATTTGAGTATGATTTGTTTGGACTAGTCGTGATTTTTTTATGAACGGATACTTCAATCTGACCTTTTTCGGAAACATACTTATACGCGTTTGAAAGCAAGTTGAATATAATTGCGTCAAGTTTTTCACGGTCAGCTTCAATTTCAACGCAATCATGTTGTGATTTAAATAGAAAATTAATTTCTCTCGATTTTGCTTCCACAGAAAAATCTTTCTGCATCTCATTTATAAAATTTACAAGATCGATCCTGGAAATATTTAGCTTGCTTTTTGCTTTTTCTATTTTCCTTAAATCGATTATTTGATTGATTAATTGGAGTAATCGGTTTGAATTTCGATTTGCTACTTCTAACTCGTCACGTTGTTCATCTGTAATATTATCGGCGTTCAGAAGCCTTTTTAGAGGCCATGATATAAGTGTTAGGGGCGTTCTGAATTCATGCGAGATGTTGGTGAAAAATCTCAGTTTCATTTCGTGTATCTGTTCCTCATTTTCGCGTTGGGCTTTTTCAGCCATAACAGCTCGTTTGAGTTTTAACCGCTCATTATAAAACCGTCCGAAAGAATATAATAGCATTACGGATAGTAGGAAATAGGCTATATAAGCAGAGTCTGTACGGTACCAATAATTTCTAATTTTTATATGCATTTGGGAGGGCGAATCACTCCAAATTCCATCATTATTGGAGGCTTTTACTTCAAATATATATTCACCTGGATTGAGGCTGGTAAATAAAACCGTCCCATCATTTTCATTGTCGATCCATTCGTCATAAAAATTGACTAGCCGATATTTATATTTGTTTTTTTCGGGCATCAAATAATTATCTGCTGAGAAATGAATTCTGAAAGTATTTTCTTTTGCAGTTAGTGTAATGGAGGCAGCTTTAGATTTTTTCGAACAAACTGGATATATAGACCTGTTGTTTTTCGTGGTCAATTCATGAATGATCGTAAATGGCCTTCGTGAATTTAATTTCACATGAGCCGGATTGACTATAGTGAAACCATTGGTGCCACCAAAGTAGAGGTTTCCCCTGTTATCTTTGCAAGCCGCCTGCGGGCAAAATAAATTGCTTTGTATTCCGTCGAAATAGTCAAAATGACGTGTCGTATTCGTTTTCTGATCATATGAGATCAATCCAACGTTGGAAGTAATCCATAACTTTTCGTTTTTATCTTCAATGATGCTATACGCATTCTTGTTGGCCAGAAGCCCATTTGCATTAAAAGAAGAAAAAGTTTTTGACTTAGGTTGAAAAATTTTGATTCCATTGTTGTTTGTTCCACACCAAATACTACCCGAACTGTGTTCATATAAATGAAATATCGCGTTTTTAGCTAATTGGGCAGGATTCTTTTGGGGCTCGATTGATTCTTCTGTTTTAAATTCCGCAATAGTTCCAGATGGCAGATTAATCTTGTATAAGACTCCTGAGCTTGCTCCTATCCATAAATTGGAATCCGAGCCCATAAGAATACTGTTTACGCTGAGACCTGACAAGGAAATTCCATTACTGTTTTTCTGAAAGACACGTTGTATTGATTTAGTTTTAAAACTGTAGAAATTTACCCCCCCTAAAAAAGTTCCGATCCAAACTCCGGAGTCAACAGCACAAAGCGAAATTACACTGGAGGAAGATAGATGGTTGCCGTCATCAGGCCCTTTGATAAATTGCTTAAATTTTTTACTGCCTGCTGGTCGGTAAAAAAGCCCATTTCTGAAGGTTCCAACCCATACGCCGCCCAGGCTATCTTTGCAGAGTGATTTAATGTTGTTAATGCGCTTGTTAGTAGATAGTTGAATGACATTAAACTTTTCCGTGTCTAAGTTGAATGTGTTTAATCCACCAACTTCTGTTCCGATTAACAACTCATCGTTGTTTTGTAAAGAAAAGGCGGTTATTTTGCTGTGACTTATTGAGTTGCGATCCAGGCTGTGTCTGAACGTCTGGAAATTATTATCTGAGTGATGAATTAAAGCCACTCCGCCTGACCAAGTTCCAAACCACAGAACTCCTTGTTTGTCTTCGAAAATTTCATAGATTGAGTTGTGTGGAAGGTTTGGGTAGCTGTCTGGATGGAAGCGAATTATTTTATTGCCGTTGTCCATGAATAAACCCTCGTAGGTTCCAAACCAAAACCTACCATAGGTGTCTTTTTTTATTACTCTTACATTACCAAAATGTGAGGCGGAATTGTTGGTCAAAGAAACTTGCTCTAGAAACTCCCCATTCAAACTGTAAAGTTTCACACCTTCACCTTCGGTCCCTATCCAAATCTGATCGTTTTCCGAATATATGCTGTTTATCTTTGCTCTGTTCGAATCACGCGAAACAACCTTTTGTACGTAATTTTCTGAAGGATGAAACAGGAAGACTTCGCCGGTGAGTGTGCCAATCCAGATCCGATTGTTGACATCTTTGTAAAGTTTTGTTGGGGAATTTACTTGATCCTTTCCTATTCGAATCAACTGATTTTCTTCTAAATCCAAAATTCCAAAGTAGGACTCATCAATTAGTAAGATTTTTTCATCTTCGGTTTTGAGCATATCAAGCACTTTGTCTTCACTCTTGGACAAATCTTCGTAGGAGTAATTTATTCGATGAAATTTTTGCGACTCACGACTAAATGTGCACAATCCTTTGTCCGTTGAAACCCATAGTTGGTCTTTAAAGTCGCAATACACGCTATTGATCACTTCGCTGGGGAGACTTAAAGAATCACTTTTTGAAGCGACAAACCATTTTGCGTTTTTCGAATCATGTCTAATAAGTCCTTGACTGGTTCCTATCCACACATAACCCAATTCATCCTCCGTAATACATTTTATTCCGTCAAGCGTAAAGCCTCCTGGTGGTGAAACCCTCCGAAAGCGTATGTCATTGGGCTGAGCAGACAATGAGTTGTTAATAAAAATAAAGACCAGGAAAAATATCCAAATTGATAAAAACCTTTTCATTTTTCACCTCTATTCAAGTTTAGCCAAAATTAGCAATTCTTATTTTGTATTTATAAGACTATTGTTTCGTTTATGATGTAATTGTGCAAGAGTGAGACAATATTGAAATATTATAATACAATGCTGAAATGATAGAGCTTGGGTGATTTGTAGTTTTGGTTTGTTAGTTGAAACATACCGCAGACTGATGAAGAACCTAAAATATGTCATACTATTTTTGATATTAATTGCTTGTAATTCTACGAATCTGCCAAAAGATTTTTTGGCTGATATTGATCGAATTGAGAGTAAGCTCAGAATTTTAGTAGATCAGTACGCTGAGGTTTCCACCGATGGGTTGATTGCTCCAAAGACCATGAAAAATGGCAAGTTAGTAATGGTGCCGGCTAGCGATTGGACGAGTGGATTTTTTGCAGGAGAACTTTGGATGATGTACGATTTGACTTCAGACCAGTACTGGAAGGAAAAAGCGCTGAGGTCTACGCTTCTGCTGGAAAATGAAAAATGGAATGGGAATACTCTTAACATGGGGGTTAAAATGTATTGTAGCTTTGGTAAAGCCTTGAAATATACCGGAGATCCGAAGTATCGGGACATTTTGATTCAATCGGCAAGAACATTAGCGATTCGTTTTAAACCTAGCGTAGGATGCATTCGCTCATGGAATTACGATTCAGATAAATGGGAGTTTCCTACAACTGTTGATAATATCATGAATCTGGAGCTGCTCTTTTGGGCGGCCAAGGAGACGGGAAATGCATTGTTTAAGGAAATAGCCGTTAAACATGCGGAAAAGACAATGGAGAATCATTTTGCGGAAGATTTTTCCACTTACCATTTGGTTGACTATAACCCCAATACAGGGCAAGTTCAAAATAAGATTACTCTCCAGCGGTATTCAGATGAAAGCTGTTCGTGTCTTGACCAGGCATGGGGCTTGTCTGGTTTTACGATGGTATACCGAGAAACTGGTGATGAAAAGTTCCTGAAACACGCAGAAAATATTGCGTTTTATTTATTGAATAATTCGGATATCCTTGAGGATATTACTTCCTGCTGTGCTTCTGATGGTTCCGATATTTCCGATAAACAGGATGATGTCTTGGCAGCTACAATCATCGCTTCTGCTCTTTATGAACTGAGCACATTTTCTCAACATGATGAGATGTATCTGGATGCCGCAGATAAATTGTTTGAAAGTCTTACAAGTGACCAATTTTTTGATTCTGTTCAAGATAGCCACGGGTTTCTACTTAAGCACCCAACTGGTTCTAGGCCACATCAACTTGAGACCGATATCCCTCTGGTTTATTCTGACTATTATTTCATTGAAATGATATTGCGAAAATCAAATTTATTTTCCCCTAATTTATGAAGGCAGTGATATAAGATGATAGTGTTAAATAAATTAATTAGACTGGAGAATGGCCTGTAATTAGTAGTAGGATCATTCTTTCTGGGTAGTATGAATTGAAAATTATGAGAAAGCTTTTTTTATTATTGATTTCTATTTCGTTAAACTTTTTTTCCTATGCTCAGCTGATCGAGCCTGAAGATGTTAAAAAGGAAATGAAACGCGTTGCCGACTGGCAAATTGAACATTTTAGCGAACGATACAGCAATCCCAATAATCCACATCATCCGTTGGCATGGCACAACGGAGCCTTGTACGTAGGTATGGTAAAATGGGCCGAAATGGCTGATGATGATGCGTATTACGAATGGCTGAAAAAAATTGGTGAAGAACATGATTGGCAGTTGCACAAAAGAAAATACCATGCAGATGACCATACCGTCGGGCAAATGTATATCGAACTATACCGCAAAGATGGCGATAATGCAATGATTGAGCCAATTATAGAACAGTTCGACTTTATTTTGTACCACCCAGCAATTAGTAGCTTAAAGTGGGGAGCCCCATACAATCAGGACAGATGGAGTTGGTGCGATGCATTGTTTATGTCGCCTCCTGTTTGGGCAAAACTATATGCTGTTACCGGAGAACGAAAATACCTTGATTTTATGGTGGATGAATTTAAGGCAACCACCGAATTTTTATTTGACAAAAAAGAAAACCTTTATTATCGTGATGGAAGTTATATGGGAAAACTCGATAACGGAACCAAAATATTTTGGGGACGTGGCAATGGATGGGTATTTGCTGGTCTTGCCAATGTCATGTCGGAACTTGATCCATCTTCTAAAGAGTATAAATACTTTCTGAATATTTATAAAAAAATGGCAAAGCGTCTTTTGGAACTTCAGACTCCTCAAGGTCACTGGGCCATGAGCCTGTTAGGACAGGAATTTTACCCAACACCCGAAACCAGCGGAACCGGATTTTACGTTTTTGGCTTGGCCTGGGGAATTAACTGCGGAATTTTGGATCGGGAAATGTATGAGCCATCGGTTGTTAAGGGATGGACTTCGCTGGTAAGCCATATTACTGAAGATGGAATGTTGGGATATGTTCAACCGGTGGGCGCTGCCCCTGGCAAAGCGTGGCCTGATAAAACTGAAGTGTACGGTACAGGAGCTTTTTTGAGTGCCGGCTTTGAGGTTTATAAGTTAGTGGGAGGGAGATAATTTTTTTTTTAAAATTAATAAGAACTATGGCATAGGTTTTTAATTAATAGTGAAAATAATTAGGGGCAGGATTACTGATTTCCTGTCCTTAATTATCGAGATTGAACCCATCACGCTTAAATTAAGCGCTTAAGAGCCTGCTGAGGATGTAAAAAACCGTTCTTTCTAGTATCTAAAAGCTCTTTTGATTAGTTCGGTTTGGTGATTTTCAAAATGAAAGAAAAATATTTTTAATATGAATAGAACCCTGTTAATACTAACGACCATTGTTTCTTTTGCTATCACCGGGTTTGCTCAAAATAAACCCAATGTGTTAGTTTTCATGGTTGATGACTTAAGAGCTGAGCTCGGTTGTTATGGGAGTAAAATTGTAAAGAGCCCCAATATCGATAAACTGGCCCAGGAAGGTATTATGTTTCAAAATGCGTATGCACAGCAGGCTATTTGTGCCCCCTCGCGTATGAGTATCCTTACCGGGTTACGTCCCGAATCCATCGGGATTTATTCCATTTTTACACCGCTACGTAAGGTTCACAAAGACATGCTTACCATGCCGCAGTTCTTCCATAAGCAAGGTTACACTACCGTTAGCATCGGTAAAGTATATCACCATTCGCTCGACGATAAGGAAAGTTGGAGTATCCACATTCCTAAAGAACCGAATACATGGATGAAGCCCGACAATAAGGCCATAATAAAAAATATGGAAGAGAATGGCATAAAAGGAAATGGCCCTCCGTTTGAATCTGTCGATGTGGACGATGAGGCCTATAAAGACGGACGTGTGGCTAAGCAGGCAATTGAAACCCTTCAACAACTAAAAGATGAAAACTTTTTAATGTTTGTGGGCCTCAGTAAACCTCATTTACCATTTAATGCTCCTAAAAAGTACTGGGATTTATACAATCAGGATGAGCTTGAAGTTCCTTCAAAGGAAACACCAGAGGGAATGTATCCATTGGCACTTACTAAATGGAACGAGTTGCGTAACTATTATGGAGTTCCTAAAGAGGGTCTTTTGGATGATGATTTGTCGCGCGATTTGAAACACGGATATTATGCTTGTGTGAGTTACATTGATGCACAGATAGGTAAAGTGATGAAATCATTGGAAGATTTGGATTTGCGCAAGAATACAATTGTTGTGCTGATGAGTGATCACGGATGGAAACTGGGAGAATATGGAGCTTGGTGCAAGCATACCAATTTTGAACTGGATGTGCATGTTCCATTCATTGTTAGCCGGGAGACAGGCTACAAAAATCGTGTCGCCAATGTTAAATCAAATGCCCTGGTGGAGAATGTTGATTTGTTTCCAACCATCGCTGAAGCTTGTGGTTTTGAATTGCAGGAGTTGGACGGTAAAAGTATTCTGCCAGTGATTGATAAGCCCGGAATAGAATGGCAAACCGGCGCGTACAGTGTATATCCACGTGGAACGCGAATAATGGGCTGCACCTGTACTGATGGGGAGTGGCGTTATACCGAGTGGCGAAACAACGAAACCTTGGAGTTAGAGGGTGCTGAGTTATATCGATACAGAATTAACAACGAGGTGGCCACACAAAATTTCGCAGGCAATCCGGGGTGTGAAAAAATCGAGCGTAGAATGAGCCAACTACTGGAGAAACAATTTCCCCGCAATCAGGCGTTTGAATATAAAAAATAGTGTTTGTGTCGAATTAAAATATTTAAAACTGATGTGTAGGAGGCAAGTGCCTCCCATTTTCAGGAAAGAGTCTTTAAATGGTGGAGTTTATGAAAATAAAGCATGGGTGGTTTGAAAGAGTGAGTGTACAATTGAATTTGTTTGTAACTGGGTGTTTATTATTATTGGGAATAACCGTTTCCGCCCAATCATTACCACACCCGGTAATTTTTACTACCGACGAGGAACGTGAAGATGTATTAGAGAAAATTGAACAATACGATTGGGCAAAAAGTATTGTTGATCAGCTTCACCAGCGCGTGGATGATCAACTTGCACGTCATCAAAAGAATCCGGCAACTGTTTTGAAGGCCATTCCTGCTTTTGCGACAAATGATCACCAACATGATGATCCCTCGGGCATGGAGCCGGCCAGGAAACACAACCGTATTTTGTCGCTTGCCTCCGATGCTGCCGTCCTCTACTATTTGACAGAAGATAAGCGGTATGCAGAGTTTGCAGCCGACATTTTAGGGGTTTACATTGATACCATTGCGCCCAGAACACCTGAAAGCACTACAATAACAGGAAACGCTTTTTTCGATCCGAGAACAACCTACGGGCCGTTTGCTTTAACCTATGATTTCATTTACGATTACCTGACCAGTGCTGATGCTACCGTCTATAATTTGGCTTTGGATAAGCGAATTCCTTTTGACAATGATAAAGCTCAAAATGCCATTACCAATATGGTTGGAAATACATTGCAGGAATATGGCAGACCAGATAAACATGGTACGTTTATTTCGAATCACCCAATTTTAACAGCACCGGGGGTTTTGTTTGGCATTCTTTGCATAGAGGACAACGTTGAACGCCAACGTTTATTCAATGTTTTTTGGGAAGAAGGAACCTGGCATCAAAATTCTTTCAAGCATACTATTTTGCCGATGTTTGGAGACCAGGGAATTTGGCCCGAATCTACCAGTTATAGTTTTATGTCAGCTGTTTCCATGATTCTTAATATTGTGGATCGCATCTACCCCGGGATGAATGTAACAAACGAATACAAGCATGTTCTGAAGGGGAACTTCCTATTCGATAATTTAAGGATGCCCGACAGACGCTTTGTCCGGTATGGTGATTCCAAAAGAAATAACGACGGCACCATCAATTTGTACCGCTACACTTTAGATATAGCAGAACGACGTGGATATAGCGATCTGGCCAAAAAGGCCAAAGTGGCTTTGAAACAAGCTTATGATGCCAGAGGGGGGTATGATCCGATTCTGACCGACAATACTTTTAATAATTATGAAATTCTTCAGTTGTTTTGGGAAACTCCCCTTCCTGATAATATCGAAGAAAGTATTGACTTTCAGAAACCGACTGTAATTATTGAACATGCTGGTATTGCCCTTCAACGTAACTATGTCGATAAAAATAATGAATTGTATGGGCTGTGCGGTATCATTGGCGGCGCTCATTATGTGCATTCACATGTAACCGGTATTGCCATGGAACTATATGGTGCAGGCTACGTAATGGCGCCCAATGCAGGATTACCCCCATCTGTAGTAGAAAGAAGAATTCCACTGCATGAGCACTATTTCAGATTATATGCAGGTAATAATACGGTAATTGTTAATGGTACTTCACATGGTTTGGATAAAGGTTCCTGGAAAAGAAACGCCAATGTGTGGCAAAACACCGCTGTGAACATTGCCTGCGAACCCGGGCATCTCAAAGATCCTATTTCTGATAAATTCAGCTTTGCAACCCAACAGTTAAATGACGAGGTAAACAACTGTCTTCAGGAAAGAACCCTTAGCACCATCCGAACCAGTGAAACAACAGCTTATTATCTGGATGTATTTCGATCAAAATCCCTGGATGAAAACAAGTTTCACGACTACATATACCATAATATTGGAGATAAAACAACTATTCTCAACGCACAAGGGGAAGAGTTGGTATTGAAAAATACTGACCGTTATCAGACCGATATTGGTGATGTTGTTCGTTCGCCAGGCTGGCGTTTTTTCGAAGATACCAAAGTAACCAATACTACCAAAGAGGCAACGCATGTACGTTTTGATGTTGAGTATAACGACCGATACATGCACATGTTTGTTCCCGGGGGTATTGAGCGGGAGTATACCAAAGCACTTGCACCACTCACCAGAGAAGCAAAAAATGGCTATGTAAATAAGAAGACACAAGTTTTGGCTATTCGCCAGCAAGGTGAAGCCTGGGATAGGCCTTATGTGTCAGTTTTCGAACCATCAGCCAGCAAACAATCAAGCGTACAGCGAGTCGAAGCCCTGAAAGACGGGCAAAAAGTGGTTGGAACCAAGGTAATCTCCAAGGTTGGAGAATCAATAATTACGGATTACATCATTTGCCAGGAAAAAGCTGATGCAACATATTCAAATAAAGAACTCAACCTTAATTTTCAGGGAAGGTTTGGTATTGTGCGTACGGAAGAGTCAGCAAATAAGACTAGTTTTACATTGTACATTGGAGAAGGTCAGTCGATGGAGTTTGAAGGTAATCGCATAGTAGCAGATGGTGATGGCAGGGCTTTATTGGTATTGTAAACTGTCTTGGAAATTGGGAAGTAAAACCTATGAATCGAAAAAAATTGACTGAAATGAAATTACAAAAAATCTTAATTGTGATGTTTGTCTTTGCTTCAGCTTTATATGGTTGTAATGCAGAGAAGAAACCCAATGTGGTATTCGTATTTGCGGATCAGTGGCGTGCGCAGGATGCTGGTTACGCCGGAAATAACCAGGTGAAAACGCCTAATTTGGATAAACTGGCTAAAGAATCCCTGGTATTCGAAAATGCCATTTCTAACACGCCTGTTTGTGCAACTGCCCGCGCCTCTTTAATGACAGGAAAATATCCGCTTAGTCATGGCGTATTTTACAATGACAAGCCTCTTGCCAGCGATGAATATTGCATCGCAGAGGTCTTTAAAGAAAATGGCTATCAAACCGGGTATATCGGAAAGTGGCATATCAATGGGCATCCTCATGGCATGAAAAATACTGAAGGCCGGCAATTACCGGTTACTGCTGATCGTCGGCAGGGATTCGACTATTGGAAAGTGCATGAGTGTACACACAATTACAACAATTCTGTTTATTACGATGAAAATGATGTCAAACATAAATGGAAAGGGTATGATGCGATAGCACAAACGGAGGATGCGATTCAATACATTCAAAATCATAAAGAAGAACCGTTTGCATTATTCCTGTCATGGGGGCCACCTCATGCACCTTACGAAACGGCTCCCCAAAAATATCAGGATCTATACAACGATATGGATATTCAGTTGCGTCCCAATGTACCTGATAGCCTGGCCGGGCAAACGACAAAGTGGTTAAAGGGCTACTATGCGCATATATCTGCATTGGATGATTGCCTAGAAAGGCTTCAAACTGAAATTAAAAAGATGGGGCTAGATGAAAATACCATTTTTGTGTTTACCTCCGACCATGGCGATATGCTCAACTCACACGCCCAAACAAAAAAGCAGAAACCATGGGAGGAGTCGATAAAAGTTCCATTTGTCCTAAAGTATCCGGCCAAAATACAAGGAGACACCAAACTTACAACGGTTTTCTCTTTCCCCGATATTATGCCAACACTGCTTGGTTTGTGTAATCTGCCAATCCCGGAATCGGTTGAAGGACTTGATTATGCCGGTGTCCTGCTCGGTCAGGATGATCTGGATATCGATGGTGCATTGATTAGCTGTCAGGTTCCGTTCCATCAATGGTCATATAAAAAAGGTGGGCGCGAATTTCGAGGCATTCGAACTGAGCGATATACTTACGCCAAGGATTTAAACGGCCCATGGCTGCTCTACGATAATGAAAAGGATCCTTATCAGCTCAGTAACTTATGTAATAATCCGGAATATGCAGATCTGCAGGCTGACTTAGACTCCAAGTTGCAAAAAATGCTTGATCAGCAAAATGATCAATTTCTTGATGGAGCCGAATATATGAAGGCTTGGGGCTATGAATGGGATGGGAATGATTCGATAAAGCTGCATTAATAAACGATCGACTTTAGAATAATACAATGTTAACAATTAGAAAAGAATATTGATAGTACGTCTCGATGGAAATCGAAGGTTACCAATAAAGAAGGGGAATCATTAATTGTAGATTTTAAAAAGATTGTTGCTGAACCTGTTTTGAATGCGATTGAAAGCTCTAAAAAATTATAGTAAAATTCACCATAGGACAAGTTGTTCTGTTAAAACGTTGTTTAATGTTATTTATTAGAAAGAGATTATTTATACAGAAATATCTTATAGATGGGTTCGGGAATCTTTTAAAAGCGGTTGCAGTGCTGTTTTTAGTTGTTTTTCTTTCATCAACGGCCTTGGGGCAGCTTGAAATTTCCACCGTAGATCAAAAGGCTTTGACTATTTACGGAAAGTTCTCAACAGCGATTAATGGAAGAACATTTCAGAAGGACGGCATTGCTACTTGTAATGGATATCAATATATTGCCTATTATGACAGTAACCGACATGTCTGTTTGTCCCGCAGAAAACTTCCCGCCGGCAATTGGGAAACGATTCGGTTTACCGATTACTTTTTCGAAAGTAACGATGCTCACAACGTAGTTTCCATGGGGATTTGCCCCAACGATGGTACAATCCATTTGGCTTTCGATCATCATGTCCATCCGCTGCATTACCGGGTTTCGAAAGAGGGTTTGGCCACCCGGCCCGAGACTGAAGCGTGGAGCGTAAGTTCCTTTGGCCCGATCGTATCAGAGCTGGAAACAGGCAAGCCAATTAAAATTACCTATCCCAAATTTTGGGTTACACCTGAGGGAAACCTTCAATTTAATTATCGGGTGCGTGGTTCTGGTAATGGAGACCGGATGCTGGTTGATTACAATGCAGCAACCGGGCAGTGGGAGAATACCCGGCAAATAGACTCCTCGCTGGGCTTGTTCGAAGATGAATTAGGAAAAAGCACGTCGCGTTGTTCCTATCCGAATGGATACGACTACGATGCTGACGGGAAACTGCACGTAAGCTGGGTGTGGCGTGAAAACAGTCAGGGCGCAAACCACGACTTGGTTTATGCATACAGTGAGGATCGCGGATTTACCTGGAAAAATAATGACGGGCAAATCCTGAATGAAATTCCAAATGTAAATTCTCCAGGTATTACGGTGCAATCAATTCCCAGGGTTTTGGGTTTGATGAATGATCATGGGCAGGTTATTGATTCAAGGGGGCGTGTTCATGTTGTGATGTACCATTGCACGAAAGAAACCATAGAGGCTGAAGGGAGTACACCCGGGGCTACTCGTTGGGGGCCTGAAGCTGCTCGTCGGTATCACCATTATTGGAGAGACTCAAACGGAGAGTGGCATCATCTTCAAATGAATATGGAAGTAGGGAATCGCCCTAAAATATTTGCAGATGAAAATGACAACCTCATCATGGTTTACATGGGGAGTCCGGTTAAAAGAGAGAATCGAAAAGATTTGATCGTTGCCATGGCTTCGGCTAAAGAAAACTGGCAGGACTGGCATATTCAAAAGGTTATAGAGGGGCCTTTTATGAACGATGCTTTAGGCGATGTGTATCGATGGAAATCCGAAGGGGTTCTATCCATCATGGTTCAGGATGAGCCAGTTGGAATAAAAAAGCCTAGTAAATTGAGCGTTGTTGATCTATCCTTTAACTTAGACTAATTCTAGCTGACAGTAACTAATCACTTTTAATAGATCCTGAATATGAAAAGACTATTGAATATATTTGATTGCTCGATTGCTTCAATAGGGGTGTTGTTTATCATCAGCTGCGGTTCCCTGAAAAAGACAGACCAAAACACGGTCCCAAGTCAGAAACCGAACGTATTATTTATAGCGGTGGACGATTTAAACAACTGGCTGGGCTGTTTAAATGGCTATTCAAATACCAAAACACCCAATCTGGATAAACTGGCTGCACAGGGCGTTTTGTTTTCTAATGCCCATTGTCAGGCTCCCTTGTGCGGTCCGTCAAGGGCTTCCATTATGTTGGGCTTGCGCCCGTCTACAACGGGAATTTATGGTATGATTGACGACGGAAAAATTAGGAGAGACGACAATGAGGTAACCAAAGAAATCGTGTTTCTGCCCGAATATTTTCGTAACCAGGGATACCATACCATGGGAATTGGTAAGTTGTTTCATGGGCATGCCCCGGAAGGAACTTTTGACGAGTCAGGCGGGCGGGTTAAGGGCTTTGGCCCACTACCTGAAAAGCGTTTTGTTTGGGATGGCTTTGGTACATCAGATCGAAAACAATATGGTCGTACCAGCACCGATTGGGGAGCTTTTCCGGAAGCTGATTCTCTGATGCCTGACCACCAGTCAAGTGATTGGGTGATTGAACGGTTGAGCCGAAAGTATGATAAACCTTTCTTCCTAGGGGTAGGCTTTTTACGCCCACACGTGCCGCTGTATGTTCCCCAAAAATGGTTCGATATGCACCCGCTTGAAAGTATTGAAGTGACTCCCTATATAACAGATGATTTGGACGACGTGCCTTCGGTTGCGCTAAAAATAAACGACCTTCCGATGATGCCCTCTACCGAATGGGCGATAGAAAGCGGAGAGTGGAAGAAGATTATTCAAGCCTATTTGGCCTGTGTCAGTTTCGTGGATTATGAGATTGGCCGGGTACTGGATGCTCTGGAAAATAGTGAATATGCCGATAACACCGTTATCGTATTATGGTCGGATCATGGTTATCGCTTGGGTGAAAAAGGAACCTTTGCCAAACATGCTCTGTGGGAATCGGCAACAAATGCCCCCCTGATGTTTGCTGCACCGAACCTGCCTAAAGGAAAAGTAATTGATACACCAGCAGAAATGTTGTCTATTTATCCAACCTTGTTGGAACTGTGCGGATTGCCTGCCTACGAAAAAAATGAAGGAAAGAGCCTGGTAGCAACAATGAATGAAAGCAAGCCCGAAAGAGATGCTTTCGCTCTTACAACTTATGGCATGAATAATCATGCAGTTAAAGCCGATCATTTCCGTTACATTCAATATGAAGACGGGAGTGAGGAGTTATATGATCATATAAGCGATCCAAACGAATTTACAAATCATGCAGCGAATCCCGCCTACGAGGGTGAAATTGATATGCTGAAAAAATATTTGCCAAGGATTAATGCGAAATGGGATTCACTGTCATCGTACACCTTTCAGCCTTATTTTGTAGAGCAAAAAGCTCGCACTAGTGGTTTTGATGGTGTTTCGGTTGGGACAATCAGAGCGGATCATTAACAGAGCAGCAATAACCGTATTAAAATAGATGGAATGTTGAAAATAGGAGGTGTTCTTTTTGTAGTAGCTTTATTAACCCATACCGGAATATTTAGTAGCCCGAGATTACAAAACGGGAAAATTACTGTGATTGATTTTCAGGCGTTAGAAGCTAAAAGAGTCCTTCTTTCGAATAATGATGAAGAAACAACCACGTACTTTAACCGATTGATTGAGAAAGCTGATTCGGCATTGAGTTGCGAGCTGTTTTCGGTGGTCAAAAAAATGGGGGTTCCACCCAGCGGCGATAAACATGATTATATGAGTATTGGCCCATATTGGTGGCCGAATCCCGATACGTCGGATAGACTGCCATATATCAGGAAGGATGGCTATATAAATCCGGATACGAGGAATAATTTTACTGACTTTGTAGAGATGCAGGCCTTTTTTAGTGTCGTACAAATCATGCGGGATGCCTTTTCCTTCACCGGAAATAAAGTTTATGCCGATAAAGCTCTCCAACTAATTGATGCCTGGTTTTTGAATGATGAAACAAAAATGAACCCAAATATTAATTACGGGCAGAGCATTCCTGGAATAACGGATGGTCGGGAATTTGCCATTATCGAATTTGAAAATATTGTTGAGGTAATCAAATGCCTGGAACTGTTGGACAGCTACAATTTGTTACCCGCCAAGACTAAGGAGGGAATGGACAGCTGGCTGACCGACTACGCGTATTGGTTGCAATACAGTGAAAATGGAAAGGCTGAGGCAAATAAAAGGAATAATCATGGTACACATTATGACGCACAATTATTGAGTATTTTAACTTACCTGGGTAGAATCGACGAAGTGAAAGAACACTTATCCACCATCACTTTGAATAGAGTTTTCAGCCAAATTGAGCCCGATGGCAGCCAACCGTTGGAGCTGGCCCGGACAAAATCATTTTCTTATTCAGTGATGAACTTACATGGTTTCTTATATCTGGCCTGCCTGGGGCAGAAAGGGGGAGTTGATCTTTGGAATGCCGAAAGTGTGGATGGCAGAAGTATCAAAAAGGGCTTCGAATATATGTTGCCCTACCTCACACAGGAGAAAACATGGGATTATAAACAAATAGCTGATACAGAAAAGGGAGTTGAAAAACTGGTGACAGATTTGAAGTTTGCTCGCCGTTTTTTTAAGTGTGATGCCTTTGATGAAACTTTGCATAAAATTGAAAATAGGAAAGTGTTTATACGTTTTAATTAATTCAAGTTCTTTCATTTTCAGCTGTTTATAAATCAGACTTCGCATGACCGATTAGTGTAAATTAATATAAAATAAAAATGAAAAAAATTGTTTTACTCTTGTTGCTTGTTGTTACGGGCCATGTATTCGGCATAGGTGTTGAATTTGAGTTGCTTACGTGTAATTCACAACAAAATCCGATAGCTATTCAAAGTCAAAAACCTCTTTTGTCGTGGGTTGTTAAGGCCGATGGCTATAACCGCTCGCAAACGGCTTACCAGGTGCTGGTGGCCTCGACCTCCGATTTGTTGACAGAGGGAAGCGCCGATTTGTGGAACTCGGGTAAAGTGATGAGCTCACAGTCAGCTCATTTGAAATACGCCGGGAAAAAATTGTCTTCAACCCAAAAATATTGGTGGAAAGTTAAAATCTGGGATGAAAAGGGAAGCCCATCTGATTGGTCGCCTGCAAATAGTTTTGAAACCGGTTTGTTTGAAGAAGCCAACTGGGGAAACTCGAAGTGGATTAGCCTGGCAAATGATACAAGGAGTTCAGAGTATCGTTTCCGCGAATATAAAACAGGGGGAATGGATAAGCCTGTGATGGTAACCAGCCAGCCTGCTGGCTATTTTCGTCATGAGCTGTTAGCTGAAAAACAAATAGAAAGTGCACGTGCCTACATCTGTGGTTTGGGCTATTACGAGTTGTACATCAATGGCGATAAAACCGGTGATCATGTTCTGGATCCGGCACCTTCAAACTACGATAAACAAGCTTATTATGTGACCTACGATGTGACGAGTCAGCTAAAAAAGGGAAAAAACGCCATCGGTGTTATCCTGGGAAATGGCTTCTATGGTCAAACGATCTCCTGGAAAAATGATCCGGAGTCGGAAAAGAATATGTCTTATGGTGTTCCGGCTGTGCGCCTATTACTCAAATTTACTTATGCTGATGGTTCGCAGGATGAGTTTTACAGTGACGAAAACTGGAAAACATCAACCGGCCCAATTGTATTTGATAACGTTTACGGTGGAGATACTTACGATGCTCGTTACGAAATTCCGGGATGGAATACTGCTGGTTTTAAAGCCAGCGATTGGGCAGGTGTAAAAGTTATTTCGCCAGCGATAAGCAAAATAAGTTCACAGGAAATGCCTCCGATCCGCAGGCTAAAGGAACTTGCACCAACGCATGTTTTTAAATCGCCTGTCACCGGAAAATGGATTGTTGATTTCGGCCAAAACATCGCCGGGTGGGTCCAGATTACCGTGAATGAAAAGAAAGGGCAACTAATTGAAATAGTACCGACTGAAACACTAACACAAAGTGGCGATAATATTTTTCCCGGTTCAACCGGAGGCGGTGCCAATGGAATGCCACAGCTCCTGCAATACATTTGTAAAGGCAATGGCCCCGAAACCTGGGAGCCTAAATTTTCCTATCACGGTTTTCGCTATGCCGAGGTTTCCGGTTTTTCAACAAAACCTGATGCGAATTCGATTAAGGCTGTGCTGGTGGCCACTGATGTAGAGCAAAAGGGCAGCTTCAACTGCTCTGATCCATTATTAAATAAAATGGATACCATCAGTCAATGGACCATCATTGATAATTTGCATGGTATTCCGGAGGATTGTCCTCATCGCGAAAAATGCGGATGGCTGGGAGATGCCCACGCATTCTGTGAATATGCCTTATATAACTATGAATTGCTCAATTTCTACAAGAAATACATGGAAGACATTCGCACCCAGATGCGTCTGGTGAAAGGCGACAACGAAGGCGATGAAAAATTCCGTGTTCCTACCATGATTGCTCCCGGTAAGCGTACTTCTACAATTGCCAAACTGGACTGGGGGGTGGCCACCATGTACCTGCCGTGGTACAATTATATCCATTATGGTGATTCTTCTATTGTTCTTGAATATTATGAAGATATGAAGGAGCTGACCAACTACTATCTCACTTTCAAAAATGAAAACGGAATTATTGATAATGGCATGGGCGATTGGTGTCCCCCACGTTGGGACAGAAGACAAAACCCTGATGCCATGGAGTGTGATCCGGTTGTTTCTGCAAATGCTTACTTCTATGATATCCTTGGAATTATGGAGAGATTCGCGAAAATGAATAACGATAGTGAATTTATGATGAAGATGTACAACGAGAAAAAACAATTGTTTGACGCATTTAATAAAGCATACCTCAAAAGTATTCCGCTGGTAGGCCACCATTGGTATGGCAGCCAGACAGCTACCGTTATGGCATTGCAGTTTGGAATGGTTCCGGAAGAAAAAATAGAGAGCGTTGTGAATGGTTTGGCCTATGACATTGTAGCCATAAAAGGAGGCCATCATTCAACAGGAATTCATGGTAATCGCTATATTTACACCGTTTTGAATAAGCACGGCAAAGCAGAATTGGCACACGAAATACTGACTACGCCAACATTTCCAAGTCAAACGTATGTGATGAACTATGGATTTACAACTTGGCCGGAAAGACAGTTTTTCTGGGAAGATATGGATGAGCTAACCAACTCGCTGAATCATCCGATGCACAGTGGTTTTGCAGCTTACTTCTATGAAAGTTTAGGCGGAATTAAATCATCCTACGACCAACCAGGTTACAAGGGGTTTGTGGTGAATCCAATTTTCCCTGATGAAATAACCCAAACAACAGTAACTATTCCGACACCGTATGGAGCGGTGAGTAACAGTTGGGAAATTGAGGATAAAGTTTTTTCAATGAATTTGCAGGTTCCTTTTAATACGAAAGCAAGACTTGTTTTATCGGAAAAGGAACTTGAAACGCTTAAGATAAACGGGGAATCGTGGGCGAAGAATAAAGAGAAGCATCAGGTTGAGGCTATCGACAACTCGGATGTTATTTTGGGTTCCGGAAATTATGAGATCACCTATTTAAAAGCTGGAAATAGCTGTTCCTCATTTACCGCGAAAGAATAGTGATATAAAAGAATGCGTCGAAATTTATGACGTTGAGCACGATCTCATTATCTGTGTAACTGGAATGACCGACGGCTCAGACCTTCGGTCATTTTTAGTTGAAATTACAAATGTATGTACCGATGAAAGAAGAAGATTCAATTTATTAAGCAACAGGTTGATTCAATTAGATTTAATGTTTAATTTCAAATGGAGTTGCTTTTTTGGTTTTGCCGTTTGTATTACCTTATTCTTAACTAACTATGGGGTGTTGATAAAGTGGGAATAATAAATTTAGTTCAGTCCTAAAATATATTTCATTTTATCATATTTTTTGCATCTAAAATTAACAATAAGACTAATTAGATCATTGAAGAAGCAAACTAATATATCAGAAAAAGTCCTTCTGTCAGCATTGAAAAACGATGATGTAGAGGCATTTGATCTGCTTTTTCTTGAATATGGAAAACGCTTGTACCATTTTGCTTTTGGTTATTTGAAGTCAAAAGAAGAGGCAGAAGAGGTGGTGCAGGAGGTTTTTCTTAAAATTTGGCGTAATCGCAACCAATTAAATGCCGAATTGTCTTTTAAGTCTTACCTGTTTAAAATAGCCTATCATCAAATTCTTGAGCTTTATAAGCAAATAAATCGCAAACAGCAATACTGTCACCAGCTTTTGGAGGAAGCTGTTTCCTTCAGCGACGACACTAACGAACGCTTAAATTACCAATTTTTGCTTGAGAAAGTAGAAGCCCTGATCCAAAAATTACCTCCACGACAAAAAGAAATTCTGTTAAAAAGAAAAAAAGAGGCCATTCCGGTGAAGGAAATCGCCCGCCAATTAAACATATCCCCCAAAACAGTTGAAAACCATTTGACAGAGGCCTTGAAAAATATAAAAAGAGGATTGGGAGAAGAAGATCTCGCCATCATACTGTTCTTTTCACTTTTTGTAAATGATTGATGTTTTTGCTTATATGAGATCGTTTCTTTTTTTTTGATTTTTAACTGGGGGATTTTTAGCGTTCAGCCCTATTGCTTTTATAGAACTTTAAAATTGAACTTCAAAGCGAACCCATGGATTTTGATCCGAGAATATTACACCGATTCTTTTCGGGGAAATATTCAAGAAAAGATTCTTTAGCCATTAAAGACTTTCTTGGAAAAACCGAAAATGATGATGAACGAAAAGAACTGATGCAAAATCATTGGTTTGATTTTCAGAATGAGATTCTTCCGGAAGGAAATATTGATCAGGTGTTGGAGCGAATTCACCATCAGATTCAGCGGGAAGGCAGGCCTGAAATCACGATGCGATTTATAGTAACATTTCAGCGATTCGCAGCGATTTTGATTATTCCACTTGTGCTTACCTTTCTCACTTTGCTCTATTTTCAGTCGAAAAGAACAGTTTCGGACACCACCATTGCCGAAATTCAATGCCCACTTGGGGTACGTACAAAGTTTGTACTTCCGGACGGAACCACCGGGTTTTTAAATAGTGGTTCAACATTGACGTATCCTGCGATTTTTACTCACAATCGAAATGTCGTTTTAAACGGAGAGGCTTTTTTTGATGTCGCACATGACGAAAAACATCCATTTTTTGTTAAAACGCCCCACCTTTCAACGAAAGTTCTGGGCACACAATTTAATGTAATCGCTTATGACAGCGAGAACACCGAAGAGGTAATTTTAAAAAATGGGAAAGTAGAGGTTTACACAGAACAGGGGGATAAACTGGAAGCGCTTCTTCCCAATCAAAATCTGGTTTTAGATATCCAAACAGGACAACACCATAAACGTGACGTCGAGGCTTTACAGTATGTTTTATGGACAGAAGGTAAGCTTGTTTTCCGCAACGAAAATATGCAACAGGTTGCTAGTCGTCTGGGAAGATGGTACAATGTTGAAATTGAAATAGAAGATGCGGAATTGCTGAAATATTCGTTCCGGGCAACCTTTATTGACGAACCTCTTGAAGAAGTGCTAAAACTTCTGGCAAAAACGGCTCCATTAATCTATGAGGAGCAAAAACGCAAAACTACTGGTAATAATGTTTTAATGAAAAGAAAGATTGTTTTGAGTCTCGATAGAAAAAGGGAATATGCCTTTTAAAATACAGGGAGTGCTGGTAACACTCACCTGTATAATCAAGCAGTGTGTGAATTAGTCTATTAATTGTCTAACTACTTAATGATTCAAATTTATGAAAAAAAAATGTATTCGTGATGCCGTGTATGCTGGCGTCAAATCTAAAATGTGGAAAATTATGAGATTAAGTATTTTCTTACTTTTCTTTTTTGCATCGCAAGCTTGGGCGGGTTCTGGCCACGCTCAGCAAACAAAACTTACGCTGAAGATGAACAATGTAAGAGTTGTTGAAGTACTCGATAAAATTGAAGATCAAACTGATTTCTACTTCATATTTAACCAAAAGTTGGTGGATATGGATCGGAGGGTGAATGTGGATGCTCAAGATAAATCCATTGACAATATCTTAGACAATTTGTTCGCGACAACGGATGTTAGTCATCAAGTTCAAGACCGTTTGATTATTTTGACAACCGAAAAATCAGATTTCAAAGTCGGAACGGTTATGCAACAGCAAAAATCTGTTACGGGGAATATTACCGATAATAATGGTGAACCACTCCCGGGGGTTACAGTTGTTTTAAAAGGCACGACTAAGGGAACGATTACTGATTTTGACGGAAATTATAGCCTGCCAAATATTGAATCCAGTGATGTATTGGTATTTTCATTTGTTGGGATGACACCTCAGGAAATTGTGGTTGGGGATCAAAGTGTTATAAATATAAAAATGAGAGCCGATGCCATTGGAATTGAAGAGGTTGTTGCCATCGGTTATGGTACTCAAAGCAAGAAAAAAATTACTTCTTCCATTTCGAAGGTGGATATGGAAGGCGTTAGAGATATGCCAGTTACATCATCAGGACAAATATTGCAGGGTAGGGCATCGGGTGTTTCGGTTACTGATAACAACGGTACGCCTGGCGAGTCTCCTCAGATAACAATACACGGCCTTAGTTCCATTAATGCAGGAACTGGTCCTCTGATTGTAATTGATGGATTTCCTGTTGGAAATTCTATGCCACAAAGTTTAAATCCTAACGACATTGAACAGATGACTGTATTAAAAGATGCAGCTTCTACTTCTATTTATGGAGCCAGAGGATCAAATGGTGTTATTTTAATTGAAACAATTACTGCCGACAGATCGAAAATGGAAATTGAATACAATGCTTCAGAAGGTTTTCAGTATTTTCCGGATAACTGGCGGATACCAATGTTAGACGCAGTACAATATTCACAATACAACAAAGAACGGGTAGAGGAATTAAATTGGTATGGAAACAAGAATAATGCTGTTCCACAAGTTTACCTAGATGTACTAGCCAATCCAGAAGCCTACCGTAATATGCCAACCTGGCAAGATTATGTTTTCAGAGAAGGGACTGATGCCATGTTGCATAACCATAACCTGACCATTAAAGCAGGAAATGAGAAACTACGAGCAGTTGTATCAGGAGGTTATCAAAAGCAAGATGGAATATTGCCAAGTACTGATTTTGAGCGCTTCTCATTCAGAACAAATGTTAATACTGAAATTACAAGCTGGTTGAAATCAACCGCAAGTATTTCTGTTGCCCGAACTGAAAGTAACTCGATACCTGAAGAAGGATCGAGGGGGATTTTTATGAAAGCAGTTACTACAAGTCCACTTCAGTCGCCTTACGACGAAAATGGTAAACTAAGACCTTATCTTCCGGCTGATTCTCCGGGCTATTTTGCGGGGCCAAATCCACTTTACGAGGCATATCAAAGAACAAACACAAGTGTTGGCAAAGACCTGAATGCTACCTTTGGTTTAGATCTTCAGATTATAGAAGGTTTACATTACAAACCACAGGTTTATTCTCGACTATATAATCAAGAGAATAATTCTTTTAACCCTTCAACAATCGGTAGGTATGCAATTGGAACTGCTACTAATGATTCTCCTGGTGCTCCGCCGTTTGCCAACTCTGCATCAAATCTTTACCAGAATTTAACCAACTGGGGTATGGATAACTTGTTAAGCTACAACAAAACTTTGGGCGACCATTTTGTCGGTGTTTTATTGGGATATACTGCCCAAAAACAGTCGGGAGAAACGGCTCAGATTACCGGTGATGGATTCCCTACTGATGATAAAATAAACTACTTGGAAGCTGCTGAAACTTCTGCATCAGTAGCAGATTATTCAAACTGGGCATTAAATGCGGCTTTTGTGCGATTAAATTACGACTATAAAGCAAAATATTTGGTGGAAGTCAACTTCCGTCGTGAAGGATCTTCTAAGTTTGGTGCCAACAATAAGTATGGTAATTTCCCATCTACTTCATTAGGATGGAGAGTTTCTGAAGAAGATTTCTTTCCAAAAGATTTTGTGATGAGTGAATTAAAGCTAAGAGCAAGTTATGGTATTACCGGAAACTCAGCCATTGGTGATTTTGATCGCTTTGGGAGACTCGTTTCAATACCCAATTTAAACAACTTATCAGACAATTACAATTACGTATTAAATGACGGTGCTGTGGTCGGTAAAACGCTTACTTCTTTGGGAAATCAGAATTTGAAATGGGAGACCAGCCGTCAATTAGATGTAGGTTTTAATGCAGGTTTATTTGATGATAAAGTAACAGTGAGTGCCGGTTATTTCCAAAAAATAACCGAAGACATGTTATTTAATGTTTCCATACCTAATGCATCTGGATTTGGATCAACACGAGACAATGTTGGCGAAATGGAGAATAAAGGTTGGGATATTGAGATTGGAGCAAATCTGGCTTCAGAAGATTTCTCATGGAGTGGTAATTTGAGTGTTTCAATCATGGAGAATAAAGTAACTGTTATGCCCGAGGAAATTTCGAAAATTACCGCAAGAAATAATGTTACTCAGGTTGGTTATGCCGTTGGTTCGCTCTATGGTTATGTAATCGATGGAATTTTTACCGATGAGCAAGTCTCCGATCCCAATTTGTACGGTTGGCCGGGAGCAAAGAAACCCGGAGCTTATATTTACCGCGATGTCAATGAAGACGGAAAAATCGATGGATCGGATAGGGACATTATAGGAAACCCACATCCTAAGGTCCAATTAGGTTTTAATAACGTTTTTAATTACAAAGATTTTTCACTTTCAATTTTAGCCACCGGAGCATTTGGTTACGATATTCTTCCACAGGGTAACGAAGTGTTATACAACGAAAAAGGGCGATGGAATGTAAGTACAAAATTTCTTGAAAGATGGACTCCCGATGATCCTGGAGCTGGTTTGGTTCCGGCAATTTTCTATCCTGGGCAACATGCCGCTTCAAACCTTTGGATAGAAAGCGGAAATCATATCTGGATTAAAAATATTACACTGGGTTACCAGGTGCCTAAATCTATCCTGAGTAAAACCAAAGTGATTTCAGGTCTTCGTTTCTACTGTAGTGTTCAAAATGCATTTAAGATTACGAACTACTCGGGTCCAAACCCACAGGTAAGTAGAAATGGCTCTAATCCGCAAGAACTTGGAGTTGATGAGTTCTCTTATCCGGTAAACCGTACCGTTTCATTTGGTGCCAATATTAAATTTTAAATTTCAAAGAAATGAAGAAGTACAATAACATATCAAAAATACTAAGAGGATTAGCTGTTTTTTCACTTCTATTCTCTATTTCATGCCAGAAAGATTTCCTCGAAGTAACACCCAATTATTACCTTACTGAAGGTGACTTCTATAAAACTGAAGGCGATTTTGAACAAGCTGTAATTGGCGTTTACGGTAAACTGCAAGATTTTACTTTGCAAGCTCATTTTTTACAGGAAGGCATTTCTGACAATACAACCTACGATAATCAGCTCGACCAGGGAAACTTAGGCGGTGGCCGCCAGTACGGTTTTATCGATCAGTGGATTATGACCTCGGGCGCTGGAACAATTTCCGAGTCGTGGAATACAATTTATGGAGCAGTGAAAGACTGCAATTTTGCTTTGGCTGGCCTGGAAAGTGCCGAAATAGATGAAGATGCAGCTAAGCAAATAGAAGGCGAATTGAAATTCTTGAGGGCTTATTTTTACTTTACAGCCGTTCGGTATTGGGGCGATATTCCTTTAATTTTGAGTCCGATAACAACTGCCGAGGATGCTTTTGCAATAACCAGAAGTACTGTAGAACAGGTTTATCAAGCCATTATTTTGGATGCTCAAGATGCAGCTACAGCCTTACCACCAAGTTACACGGGTAATAATATTGGTCGGGTAACCAGTGGGGCTGCAACAATGCTGCTGGCAGATGTATATATGACACGCCATGAATATGGGAAAGCGGAAACAGAACTAAGGAAAATTGTCGGAAAATCAAGATATGATCTTCTACCCAATTATGCCGATGTTTTTGACCCATCCAAAAAAAATAGCATAGAATCGATCTTTGAGGTGCAATTCAAAGATGGAGATGAAGGTGAAGCCAGTAATTTTATGTATCAGTTTGCTCCGAAGGACTCTCGCGGAGTGGTTGTTGTTGGACCAGAAGGAAATAACGGTAGAAACATCCCGACGATGGATATGGTGAATGCCTATGAAGATGGCGACTTAAGAAAGGATATTTCAATTGGTTATTTTGACAGAGCAGCTTCTCCTCTGTATTACGTGAAAAAGTACGATCACGATACGAACGCTGAGTTTTCAAGAACTCCCGATAATTGGCCTGTTTATCGTTATGCCGATGCCGTTTTAATGTTAGCAGAGGCAATTAATGAACAAGGTTTTAAAGCAGGAGAACCATTTGATTTGCTGAATAAAGTTAGAAATCGAGCAGACTTGGATGACCTAACAACTGCTGAAGTTTCTAATCAAGATGCAATGCGCTATGTGTTGTTACAAGAACGAAGAGTGGAATTGGCTTTTGAAAACCACCGCTGGTTCGATTTAATAAGAAGTGGAAAAGCACTTGAAATTCTTGCAGCACATGGAGTAAGAGAAAGGGCAAACCCAACATTGGATCCACCTGACTTTTTGCCTGTTACAAGTGAGTCTTTTCAGATTAGTGAGGATAAGCTAATTTTCCCTATTCCAATTAATGAGTTAAATAAGAACCCGAACTTACTGCCGCAGAATGGTAATTATTAAAAAATTACCTTTATCGAAATAGAACAGTTATGATTTTTTTATCTCTTAAATGGGAGCATAGATTTGGTTAGTTAGATTCGATGATGGGGCAGATTTTTTCTGCCCTTTCATCTTTATGAAACTGGCAAATGAAAACAAAACTCTATCAAAACAAGTTATGTTTTGTACACTAATTCGCACAAAATATAAATGATAGATTTTGAATTTAGGAAAAGAAAGAAGAGTAATGGCAGCGCTATTGGTCATTTTGTTATGAAACATAAAGCAAAGTCACTTAATTTGGAAATGGGCGTAATGGTATTGTGCCAAATAAGATAAAATAACAACTAATTATAAATAAAATGAAACAAACTAAAATTAAAGCTTTATTACTTCTGTTGGTAGCAAGCAGTATGGCGGTAGTAAGCTGTCAGAAAGAGGCTAAATCATTACAGCCGAATGTAATTTTTATTTTGACCGACCAATGGCGAGCATCATCATTGGGTTATGCTGGCGATGATATTGTGCAAACCCCGCATTTAGATGAATTTACGAAGGAAGCCGTAAACTTTAAAAATGCAGTTTCGGTAACTCCGGTTTGCACCCCTTACCGGGCATCGTTAATGACCGGGCGTTATCCCTCGTCAACCGGGATGTTTATAAACGACCTGTACTTGCCATCGGAAGAATTGTGTTTTGCTGAAATCTTTAATGCTGCCGGTTACAACACTGCTTACTTGGGAAAGTGGCATCTTGACGGCCACGGACGAGCTAGTAATGTGGCCCCGGAACGTCGTCAGGGATGGACATTTTGGAAAGGGGCGGAATGCGACCACAATTATGTGAATGAGCATTATTTTGATAACGACGACCCAAATAAAAAACATTGGGAAGGCTATTCAACTTACGCCATTGCCGATGAGGCCAATAAATACATGGAAAACCATGTGGAAAACGACAATCCGTTTTGTTTATTTGTTTCGCTCGGAACTCCACATTTTCCGCATGAAACGGCTCCCGAAGAATTAAAGGCTTTGTATCCGCCGGAAAAACTAATACTTCCGCCAAATGTTCCTGAAAACTGGGAGGAAAAAGCTCGGGAAGAGTTGCAGGGTTATTATGCCCATTGCACCGCAACCGACAAAGCCATTGGCGATATCATCAATAAAATTAAAGAATTGGGAATTTATGACAATTCGATAATTGTTTTTACATCCGACCATGGCGAAATGATGGGTGGGCACGATTTCCGACCATACATGAAACACCAACCTTTTTCCGAATCGGCCAATGTGCCATTTCTGGTGACGTACCCCAATATGGGGAGCAATGCCGGAAAGCTTGCCGAAGCAGCTATTACCACCCCCGACATTCTACCTTCTTTGCTTTCCTTGTGTAATATCGATATTCCCGAGACTATTGAAGGTTATGACCTGTCGCCGATATTTAAGGCACCTGAACAGGACAAAGAAAGAGCAGCTTTATACATGAATTTAAGCCCGTTTGGGATAGCATTTCCAACAGAAGAATACCGTGCTGTACGTACCGATCAGTACACCTATGTGCAAACACCCAATGGCCCTTCCATGCTTTTCGATGATAAAAATGATTTCTATCAAATGAATAATCTGGTCAATCAACCCGAGTATCAGGAAGTGCAGCAAAAGCTTGAAAAACAATTAATGGAAGAATTGAAACGAATAGGTGAAGAGGAAGTTCATCCGCGCGAATATTACCTTAAAAAGTTTGGGTATTTTGGTAGAAAAGAATTACGTGAAGACTACCACATTGCCACCGTAAACGATGTGGAAACAGTTGTTAGCCCGTATAAAACTTTTGAAATAAAATAGTACCTATTAAGTATTCAGAATAAAATAATGTCGTATTTCGTAGGTTTAATGCAATAAAATAGCTGTATTTATCTCATTATGAGATGTGTAACACTAAAAAAAAGAGGAAGTGGAAGCACTTGAAAAGCTTCAAAAGAACAGTACTGATAGTACGGTCAGGAAACGCAGCCATTGTCTGCTGTTGTCCCATCAAAGACGAACGATCACTGACCTTTCGGGCATTTTTGATGTAAACAGAAGAACCATCGAACGTTGGCTTGACAGCTGGGCAAAAAACGGTCTCGATTCTCTTCCCATCCAACCCGGACGAGGGGTTAAGACCCGGCTAAAAGGCCTTGAATTAGTGGTTGAGGAGCAATTAAAAGAACACAACCGTAACTTAAAAAATGTATTGGCCTATCTTGAGGAACAGCACAATATCGTAATCTGCAAAAAGACTTTGCAGAATTTTTTAAAAGATACTGGGCTATATCTGGAAGAGGGCTCGGCTGTCGTTAAAAAGCAATCGCAACCAAAATGAATTTGAACTTAAACAGCAACAAATAGAAAGCCTTAAAGAATTGGAAGATAGCGGTTACATAGA
>SWCA01004616.1_pt1 | contig 42804 bp, 40 predicted proteins | sample 4692961 | NCBI WGS metagenome assembly SWCA01 (sample SAMN10267275, study PRJNA491770) | bioreactor metagenome | isolation source: DHS bioreactor inoculated with | place: Japan: off Shimokita Peninsula
CAGGTCTTTTTCATCGTCAACAACCAGTATTTTCGGTGTATAATCCATGACTTACTTGTCAATTTTATGGTGACGGATGTCCTTTCCCTCAATCGAATAAATCGCCGCTTCGGCAATGTTGGTAGCATGATCCGCAATGCGTTCAATGTTCGACATCATTTCCTTAATGGTTACAATGCTCATCAACAAATGCTTATTGCTTTCGGCCGTTTCGGTTTTGGCCAGAATCTTTTTCAACAGTTTATGATTGATCTCGTCAAAAACCACATCATTTTTTATGGTCCAAATAGCAAACTCCCGGTCGTCATTCAGATACGAAAGCAGCGATTTGCGAACCATCTTAATGCTCTGAATGGTCATGGTAGAAAGCACTTCCTTCAACCGGTCATAGACTTCGGGTGTTTTAATTTTCTTGATGAAATTGGTAACATTCAACACAATATCACCAATCCGTTCCAGGCTCAAAATGATCCGGTAACAAGCCATAATCCATCTTAAATCAGAAGCTACCGGCTTGTAAAGCACGATAGCATTCACGATCTTATCGCTTAGTTTGACTTCTCGCTTGTCAATGTCTTTCTCGTTTTGCAGGATTCTCTTCAAAACATCGTCGGGAACTGAAATTTCACCCGAAATGACGACCTGTTCCATAAGGTCAAGCTGTTCCAGCACCAGGTTGGCCAATTCCTCAAAATCAGCCTGGATATGATTAATTGCGTCGTCTTTTTTAATGGTCATAATTTGAATTTTTACCGATTGTTAACCAAACTTACCCGTTAAGTACTCTTCTGTTCTCGGATCAATGGGGTTGGTAAACATGTTTTTAGTTTTACCATACTCAACCAACTCCCCAAGATACATAAATAATGAATAATCAGAGATGCGTGCAGCCTGCGACATGTTGTGCGTGACCAGCACAATGGTGTAGTGCTCTTTCAGCTTGACCAGAAGGTCTTCAATTTTTGAAGTCGCGATGGGGTCAAGCGCCGAGGTGGGTTCGTCCATCAAGACTACTTCGGGGCTGAACGCCAGCGCCCGTGCTATGCATAAACGCTGCTGTTGTCCACCGGACAAGAAGGTGCCTTTTTTGAATAGCGAATCCTTCACTTCATCCCACAGCGCTACATCACGTAGCGAACGTTCAACAATCTCATCCCGCTCCTGCTTTTTGGTGCGGATGCCGTTGAGCTTGTAGCCGGCAATCACGTTGTCGTAAATGCTCATGGTCGGAAACGGGTTTGGGCGTTGAAAAACCATGCCCATGTGCCGCCGAAGCTTGATGGCCGGCATATCGTAAATATTCTTCCCGTTGAGCAATGCCTCCCCTTCGGTCGTAATATTTTCATACAACTCATGCATGCGGTTCAAAGCCCGCAGCAAGGTACTCTTACCACAACCCGAGGGCCCCATAATGGCAGTAACCGTATTTTTCTTTATTTCGACTGAAACATTCTTCACCGCATAATTCTTGTCGTAGGCAACTGATAAATCCTTCAACGACAAGATCGGGTTCTTTACTTCAGCAATGGTATTTGTAGTCATGTTCTATCGTCTTTTGGCGGCAATTTGTTTCGAGACCAAATTCAGTACTAGAATCATTGCCATCAACAGCAATGACGAGCTCCAGATCAGGCCAATCATGTTAGGATCGTTGTAAAATTCCCAGATTAGCAGGGGAATGGCGCTTGTGGGCTTGGTCATGTCCAGGTTAATCATGGAACTTCCCAACGCCGTTAACATCAGCGGAGCGGTTTCCCCCAAGATTCGGGAAATACCAAGCAAAATACCCGTGAGCAAACCGCTAAAACCTGTTGGAATCAACACCCGCAAAATGACTTTATGATAGGGAACACCCAGTGCCAGCGCAGCTTCTTTCAGGCTTTCGGGAATCATTTTCAGGGTTTCTTCGGTTGAACGAACAATCATGGGAAGCATCATAATCGACAGGGAAACGCTTCCGGCCAAAGCCGAAAAGCCCATGGTAATGTGTTTGACAACCCACAAGTAAGAGATCAATCCGAGTACAATGGACGGTACGCCCTGCAAAATATCGGAAATATCACGGGTTAGATTAGCCATAAAGCTTCCCTGGTTTTCGTAGAGGTAAATACCCGTTAGAATCCCAACAGGGATAGCCAGTGCCGAAGCCAGAACCACCATCAACAAAGTACCCACAATACCGTTGGCAATACCTCCGGGAATCAGCTCTCCGTTGGCAACGGCAGTCATCGCTTCAAAGGTGTCGGGCGTATTTTCGATCAGAAAGTCGAGACTGATTTGCCGGTAGCCTTCCACCACCAGTTTCCAAATAATCAGAACGATCGGCGAAATGGTGATCAGCGAAAGTACAATCACCAGGCCAAGAATAAGCTTGTCCTTGAGCATCCTTCCGGATGAGTGATCCTGACTTTTCAGTATATCGATGGATTCCATAGCTACTTAGTTCATCTTTTTAATAATCAACTTGCCGATGGCGTTGATCACGCCGGTCATCAGAAACAGCAGCAGTCCGATCGCAATCAGTGAACTGAGTTTGAGCCCGTCAGCTTCGCCAAACTGGTTGGCAATCACACTGGCCATGGTGTTTCCGGTGTCAAACAAACTGTCGGGGACCAGGTTGGTATTTCCAATCAGCATGGTCACGGCCATGGTTTCGCCCAAAGCCCTTCCAAAAGAAAGAATGTATCCGGCCACGATTCCGGATCGCGCTGCCGGAATGGTTACCGTGGTAATCACTTCCAGTCGTGTGGCGCCCAGCGAGTAGGCCGCTTCCTTCAGATCATTCGGCACCATACTGATGATCTCATTGCTCAACGATGTGGCATACGGAATAATCATGATCGCCAAAATCAGGCTGGCCGTAAAAATTCCGAAGCCTTGTCCGCCAAAACCCAGGTCGATGAGCAAAGGACGCAGCACATAAAAACCCCACAAGCCATAAACGATCGAAGGAATGCCGGCTAACAAGTCAACCAGTATACCCAATAGTCTGGCAACCCGCGTGCCCCTGAAATATTCACCCAAAAAAAGTGAGGCGGAAAAAGAAAGCGGTAGCGAAATCAGCAAGGCGGCAAACGAGGTAATTAATGTTCCGACAATAAATGGTAACGCGCCATATTTTTCGCGTCCGTAAGTGGGATCCCACTCCCCGGAAATGATAAACTGCAATCCAAAAGCTTTGAAAGAAGGTAACGACCCTCCCACCAGCGAATACAGCATGCCGGCAGCCAGCAGCAGAATCAGAATTGAAACGGAAAATAAGACGGCTTTGGTGACTTTGTCGCTGTTCATTTGTTGCCTTTTCTTACTCAGCGGGCAACTTTAGATCACCCGCTGAGTAAAGCTTAAATCAGTTTATTCTCTCAAAAGTGCTTCACCGTTGTAAGTCACACTGCGAAGGATGGCTTTCGCTTTTTCAACAGTGGCATCAGGCAGCGGAGCGTAGTTCACCTTGGCAGCTTGAGCCTGTGCATCTTCACTAACCAACCAGTCAAGAAACTCAACTGTTCCGCGGGCCAAAGCCTCCGAACGACCATCGTACGCCTGCTCCTTATACAAAATGATCCAGGTAAATCCGCTGATTGGATAAGCCGTTGGATAAGATGAATTGGTCACCATTACCCGTGTGTCGGCAGGAATCTCACCTTGAGCGGCAGCACTAATGCTTTCAATGCTCGGCTCAATGTATTCGCCACTGCTGTTTTGAACTTTGGCGGTTTGAATCTTTTGGGCAAAGGCAAATTCAGAACCGATATAGCCAATGGCACCTTCGGTTTGGCTAATGGTTCCGGCAACGCCCGGATTTCCTTTGGCTCCCATACCTACCGGCCATTTCAGAGACTTTCCGGTTCCCACTTCATTAGCCCATTTTTGGCTGACTTTGCTCATATAGTCACTGAAAATATGGGTGGTTCCGCTACCATCCGAGCGATGCACAAACAAGATTTCCAGATCGGGAAGGGCTACTCCTTCGTTGTTGCTTTTCAAAGCCGGATCGTTCCAACGGGTGATCTCGCCCATGAATATTTTTTCCAACAGAATATCTGATAGTTTCAGTTCGTCCACTCCCGGCAAGTTATAAGCGATAACTACCGCGCCCATGCAGGTTGGAATGTGAACCACTTCGGCTGGCATTTCCTCCAATTGAGCGTCATTCAAGTATGCATCGGTAGCTCCAAAATCAACTACTTTATCTTTCAAGCTACGAATACCGCCACCAGATCCAATGCCTCCATAGGTGACCTGAACGCCGGTTTCTTTCGTATAATCTTTAAACACCAAATTGTAGTATGGCAAAGGAAATGTTGCTCCTGCAGCTGTCAAGCTCACGGAACTACCTTCGGATTCTCCCGCCTTCTTGGCGGAGTTTTGACAGGCACTAAAAAGAACCACGACCAAAACAAGGGATAGCAATGTTTTCATGTTTTTCATTTATAAATTAAAATCTGATTTCACAATTTAAATAGAGACTGGAGCTAATGGGCTGACCTGCGTCATCCGGACTCCAACCTTTATATCTTGGGGCCAGTTTCACTCCCTTCACCGGGGCAAACTCGAGCCCGGCAATAAAGACCTGCCCATCGTTTGAAAGGTTCCAGGCTTCGGTTTCCCCCACCAGGGTATTTGAATAAAGTTTGTCGTAGCGGGCAAACAGCTTGACTTTTTTGGCCAAATGATAAGTGGCATAAAACGACACACCGCTCCAGTCCTGATCTTCCTGAAAGCGCCAGTTGAACTGCTTGTTGTATTCGGCACCCAACCGAAATTGATCGGCTTCGTAACCGATGAAGGTAGCCAAAGAGGACTGCGTGTGTTCTTTGGAGCTAAAATCATAGTACACCCGACCCGTCAATTTTTTCACTGGAGTAAGCGTCACGCCAAAGCCGGTCCGGAACACACTGTCATTCTGTAGTTTTTTATAGCCTTCGCCATTGGAAACAATCACATCGGCCGAAATGACCTCTGAAAATTGGTAAGCCACGCTCACCCCCAGATCGGCGCTCGAATTGAATCCAAATTCATCTTGAAGCGATTTCTCATGATAGCGATAGCCCCAGTTGTCCTCCTGGATTTTAAACTGGTTGGTTGCAATCAAACCAAAATTTACGTCCAACCCATTCTTGCGGTAGCGCAAAAAGGCATTTTTCACATAGGCTGTCATTTGCAGGCTGCCAACACCTGGATTACCTACATCAAGCACGGCGGCTCCAAATAATTCCTTACTAAACTGGTGCTGATACCCCAAGTAGACCCGGGTAAGCTCGAAAGCCGAGGCGGTTTCTCCATCCGAAAAGGTGCTGTGGTAATTACTGAAAATTCTCATCGTTGGTCTCCCACCCGGTTTAAATTCATCTGTTGTTTGGGCCAGGCCCACTAAAGTCATGCAAAACACGACTAACGTTGTTACGCCAATACGTTTCATATACTTAAGATTGATAAAAAATTAGTTATTCCTCTCATGGAATTCAATGGCAAATGAATACCTAAAACATTACAGTGGGATTAACAAATTATTACAAAACGATTAATTAAACTGTTTGTCCTATACTTGCCAATCGCCAAACAAGCTTTAAATTCCTATCCGACAAACAGATAATGAAAATTACAAAACAATTACAGCTCCCCGTTTTTATAACAAATGATTACAAAACCATAAAAAAATCCCGTCCAATAAAGAACGGGATTCTGACCACATAGGTTTCGCATTAGAACGCATAAAATGAGTCCAATTAATCTTGTAAAAAGTAATCGATGGTTGATACGACCCGTACAATTTTGATATGCGGACTGTTTTGATCGCGATCGGTAATGGTGAACAGTCCCTGACGCGCGGTCTTGATCTTTCCAACTTTCGAATCAGAGTCTTTAGCGAACTTTTCAGCCACTTCACGCGCATTCATAGTTGCCTCTTCAATCATCGAAGGCTTAATTTCATTCAGCTTGGTAAAAATAAATTCGATGGGCTGCCAGGTATTCTTCGATCCAATCAAAACGCCTTTCGAGATCAGTTCAAGCGATCCGGAAAGAGCCGTTTGAAGCTTATCAATGTCACTGGTTCGAACCGTGAACTCCGTTTTTACTACATATCGGTATTGGCGGTTGTCCATGTTTCCTCCATACATTTGGGCGCGGGCATCTTCAATATTGGTCGAGCCCATGCTCAACTCTTCTCGGTTAAAACCTTGATCCAGAAAAAACTGCTGCACCTCGGCCTTTTGCCTTTCAATATCGGTCTTCAGCAATTTGAGATCATTGCCGGTCAGCGTGATTTGAATTGGCCAAACGGCTAAATCGGCCTCCACTTCGCGTTCCGACAGACCTTTCACCTCTACATGCCGATTATATTTGATCGAATTTTTGTGCATATTGCCCACAAAATACCCGGCAATTACCAAAGCTGCTGACACCATTGCCACTGATAACCATCCTGTTTTTTCCATGTTTCTGCTTTTTAATTGTTTTTAAAAATTAAAGCCAAACCGAAACTCGATCGCCCGGCTTGCTTTGAGTACCCAAATTAAGAAAATTTGTTGGCCTATAAACAAAAAACATGACAAATAAACCGGACACCAGCTGCATCATAAAAAGCACACCCTTTGCTATTGGGAGTAGCAAATCAGACTGTTCGAGACAATTCCACTTTAACAGACTCCAATGACCATTCTAATTCTTCTCCCGATTTACCCTTCCCCTATCTGTCAGGAGAAAAATCTGGCTGTTTTCGGCAGTTGCCGAATTCAGGCTGGAACAATCAGATTTTTGAATATGTCACGGCAGAATTAAAAATAAAAGACAAAAATGTATTTTTTAAGGCAGCGTTTCAATTTTCCCTCCCGTATTCATTAATAGAAGCGACTGTATAAACGGTTTGACTCTTCATTTCAGAGTCACGTTAACAGCATTTAATAACCCATTAAAATTCAGCGTTATGAAAACAATCAATTATTTATCTAAGAAAAAAACAAGTTGGACGGCCGTTTTGATGATCTTGTTCTTTGTTGGACTGACCTCCTGCGGCGATGATTCGGATACGGAGGAGATGGTCGACATGAAGGTCAACTACGCCGGCGATTTTGTCAAAGCTAATAACGAGGTGATGACAAGCGCCACCGGCTCTGCCACTGCCACTTACGATCCGGCTACGATGGAGCTCTCCTATTCAGCAAGCTATTCTGGCCTGGGATCTAACGTTGCAAACATGCACTTTCACAATGACGGTCCGGTAATGGTGGGCATCCCAGGTTTCGCGGAAAGCACTGGAGGGTCGGTGTCGGGGAAAGTTACCCTCACCTCACAACAAGCCAGCGATCTTGCGGCAGGACAAATCTACATTCAAATTCATACGGTAGACTATCCGGGTGGTGAAGTGATTGCCACATTAACAAAAAGTAGCAGCTCTTCAACCAACACAGGCGGAAACGGTGGTGGTTATTGACAAAAGAAAGCATCAGTTCCGGTTGAATCCCGGATCTGAGCTTATTGAAAAATAATGAATAAACAAAAAGTTATTCCCCGATGAAAAAAACAAGTTATTTAATTTTAGTCACCGGCATCATCCTTCTTTATGGTTGTAGCAACGAAGCCGACGAAATGTTACCGGAGGAAGACCCAAAGCAGGAAGAAGACTGCGTGCCTCAATTTCCTGATATGGATGTTACCTACAACAATTATGTGAAAAGCGTTGTGGATCAATACTGCATCAGTTGTCACCACACCGGCAATTCGAGCGGCCCGGGTGATTTTACAAACTACAATGGACTGCTGACATATGCCACGGGAAATTCATTTTACGCCCGCGTAATTCAAGATGGCGCCGACATGCCACAAGGTACGGCGCCACTACCAAAGGCAATTCGCGATTCGCTCAACGTTTGGATCCAAAATTGTGCACCACTGAATTAGGACTTCGAGCTCGTGAAACAAGCAATGGAAAGTCTTTACGCAAAGGGGATTATTGCGGGAGAATTCCATCCGCCAACTGGCGGACCATGGAAAACAAATAATTTAATCGTATGAAACTTGTGTGGACATCTGCTTTTTTTCTATTGGCCAATCTGTTTGCCCAGGCGCAGGTTCTGACCTCGCAGGATGTCAACCTAAGCTTTTTTTCGGATGCTCCAATTGAGGATATTACTGCCGAAAGCCACACCGGCGTTTCGGCCCTGAATGTTGAGTCAAAGTCAATCTATTTCAAGGTGGCGATCCGCTCTTTTCAATTTAGAAAAAGTCTGATGCAGGAACATTTTAACGAAAACTACATGGAAAGCCACAAATATCCCCATGCCGAGTTTAAAGGACAACTCACGAGTGAGGTTGATTTTTCGGCCGCCGGAACCTATCCCGTAAACGTGGAAGGCGAGCTCACCATTCACAATGTAACCAAAAGCTACCATGTGGATGGCGAACTGAGGGTAACAAAACAGGCCATTGAGGCACAAGCAACGTTTTTGGTAAAATTGGTCGATCATCAAATAAAAATTCCACGTCTGCTGATTAAGAACATTGCCGAGATGGTAGAAGTAAGCGTTGCTGCTAAATATGAATCCGATGATTTGAAAATCGTAAAATGAAATCGATGAAACCCATTTTATTACTGCTGTTAACTTACATCTGTCCTATGCCGCTTTGGGCACAGGAAGATTTGAGCAAGTTATTTGCCGATTCGGAAGCCAAAAAGGCACCTCTTCCAGTCATCGCTACCTTTAAGTCGCCTTGGATCATCAATGGCCAATCCAACGAAACCATTTATAAAAACGACTTGCTGTTTGTGGTAAAGCACCGGTTTGGCGATCTTGCAGGAGGCAATGGCGGTCTCAAAACTTTTTTTGGACTAGACAATTCGACCGATATCCTGATTGGCTTCGATTATGGCCTGTCCAACAGATGGAGCATCGGCCTGGGTCGTGCAAAAGGAGCGCCCAACGGCATCAGCACCCACCAGCGACAACTATTCTATTTGAATACAAAATACCGCCTGATGCGCCAAACAGTTGATGATCGCGTGCCGGTCTCCGTTAGTCTGTTTGGAAATGCAGTCGTTTCAACCATGGAAGAGCTTGAGCTCGCCACATCGGATGCCAGTTTTCAGACGTTCGGCGACCGCATGAGCTATGTGGCGCAGGTGATCATTGCCCGCAAATTCAGTGACAAACTGTCGCTGGCCTTGTCACCAACCTATGTCCGCCGAAATTATGTATCCTTTCAGGAGATGAATAACCTCTTAGCCTTGGGTATTGGAAGCCGGGTGAAGTTCAGTCGCCGGATAGCCTTGGTCGTCGACTACGTCATCAGTTTCCGAAGCCAGGAAAGCCAGGATTATTTCCTCAATCAACATGAATTCGAATTCCACAACCCCTTAGGAGTTGGCCTTGAAATTGAAACCGGCGGACATGTGTTTAACCTCAGCTTTACCAACTCCACAGCCATTCTCGAAAACCAGTTTATTCCGGGAACCAGTAGTTCCTGGGCTGATGGTGAATTTCGCTGGGGTTTTAGCATCACCCGAACTTTCACTCTAAAAGATTGACGATGGAATAAACCAATTACCCGAACAGTTGTTAATCATCTAACATGCTGGCTGTAAGCAAAATAAAATCAACAGCGGCAGCAACATGACTAAGCAGTTCCTTACATGGAAGAAAAAGAACTACAGCAACTGATTGATGGTTGTAAAAAGCAAGACAGACAAAGCCAGGAAATCTTGTACAAACGGCTTTATGGCTATGCCATGAAAATTTGCTTACGCTATGCCAACAGTCAGTCGGAGGCTTCGGAAATCTTGAACGAAGGCTTTTTCAAAGCATTTACAAACATTGAAAAATACGATCCTCAATGGCCTTTTAAATCTTGGCTGTCTAAAATTATATACCATGCATCCATTGACTATTACCGGGCAAATTTGAAATGGTCGCACATGGAGGATCTCGGAAAATCAAATGATCCCTCGCATGAAGCGAACATCGAACACCAACTTGGATACAACGAATTGTTGGCTGTTATTCAGCGCCTTCCGCCCACCTACCGGATCGTTTTCAACCTTTACGCCATTGATGGATACTCGCACGAAGAAATTGGGCAAATGATTGGCATCAGCGCAAGCACATCGCGTTCGAACTTGCACAAAGCCCGCCAAAAATTGCAGCAAATGTTAATGGTAGCGCATTCAATCGTTGTCTTGTTTATTTTGAAAAGCAAGAACTTTTTTCAAAAACCGGAAGAAAATTGACTATGAAAAGCAGGGAGGGAGAGCATATTGACGAATTGTTTCGAAAAGGACTGAATCAAGGAAAGGATCCGGTTGATTTTCGCGAACAGGATTGGACTGCACTGGCACAACGACTCAATCGCTATACCCGGAGAAAGTATGCAACCGTTTGGTTGAAACCCTTAACCGGAGTTGCCGCCATTTTGCTGCTGGCATTTGGAATTTGGGCGTTGTGGCCTGTAACACAGGAACCATCCAATCGCCAAGTAGCAACCGAACAACAAGCATCTCAAACACCAGAAAAACAAAACGAAAGTCTGCCTGCACCAGAAGAACAAGAAACGGATTCCACTGCCGAACCAAGCGATTCTCCGGAATTGGCAGCTCACCAACCCATTGTTGAACAGCTTGCTGAAAAAACACGTCGTGAAGAATCGGGAGTATCGGGCGAACAGGTGTCAACCCCGGAACCGGACAGCCTTCAAAGGAAGGCTTCCGACTTAAAAGAAATAGCACAGAAAGAGAATATTGCGGAAAACCAAGTTGCTACACGAACCGATTCCATAAACCCGGCTGACAAGGAATTAGTATCAGCTCAAAAGCCGGACGATCAACCATCCAGTCAGGGAGCAGAAAAATCAACGGTTATCCGGAATCCCGTAGTTGCAGAACCTGACCATGCCATTGTTTCAGAGCCGAAGAATCGGCTGGTGGCTTTAAGTCTTCTGGTTGCGCCCGCATATAATGGGGTGGATAACCTGAACAATGGCAAAACAGGCACTGATGTTGGCTTGTTGTTGACTTTGGGCCTGAGCAGGCGGTGGAGCTTCAGCACCGGAGCGCTATACGCCAAAAAGCTTTACGAAACCGGTTTTAGCAGCAATTATTCAAACGGAAACAATGGCTATGGCGATCCTGATATTCAGGCAGTAGATGCTGACTGCCGCGTATTGGATATTCCTCTAAATATCAACTATGCCATTATCGACAAAGGGAAAACGACCATCAGCCTGGGAACCGGAATTTCATCGTACATCATGTTGAGGGAAGATTATCGTTTTGTTTCCGACGACCCATACGGGGAAGTTCCAGCGGACATACACCTGGTCAACGAAAATCAGCACTGGCTGAGTGTTCTAAACCTGCATGCAAGCTACCAGCAACGACTGAGTTCAAAAATGAGCCTCAGTCTGCAACCTTATCTAAAAATTCCAGTCAAGGATATCGGTTACGCCAAGGTGAAGCTGCAATCGCTGGGGATGGCCTTAAGCGCCAGTTGGACCTTGTGAAAAAATGGGAAAATATCCGTAAGATTTCCTCATGTCATTAAAAGTCATTCAATTATCATTAGGTTGTCATTTTGTTGTTTTGAAACGATCTATGACAATAGAATGACCATGAATGTCAATAATTGACCGCTATGGCAGAATGAAATAGCTTTACGGACAATCATAAAATTGAAAAACCCGGGCTGCACAGCCCGGGTTTTTCAATTTTATCATCTTTTGGCTTAAATGCCGAAGCTTGCTTTTATCTGATCAACAAAGTCCAGTTTTTCCCAAGTAAACAGCTCAACTTCTACTTCCAGATCACCAAAATAAGGTGAGCTAAACACTTTGGTCATCACCTGCGGTGTACGCCCCATATGTCCATAGGCCGCTGTTTCGCGGTAAATCGGCTTGCGAAGTTTCAACCGTTCTTCAATGGCTGCCGGACGCAGATCAAACAGTTCCTTCACTTTCCTTGCAATCTGCCCATCGTCGAGCTTCACATTGGCAGTGCCGTATGTATTCACAAAAATGCCAACCGGCTGGGCAACACCAATGGCATAGGCCAGCTGTACCAGAATCTCATCGGCAACTCCTGCCGCCACAAGGTTCTTGGCAATGTGGCGGGCAGCATAGGCAGCCGAGCGATCCACTTTCGAGGGGTCTTTCCCCGAGAACGCACCGCCACCGTGAGCTCCTTTGCCACCATAGGTATCCACAATAATTTTACGCCCGGTCAACCCGGTATCTCCATGTGGCCCGCCGATCACAAACTTCCCGGTCGGGTTTACATGGTACGTGATATCGTCGCCAAACAGGGCTTTCACACGATCCGGCAATTGCGCGATTACCCGTGGCATGAGGATGTTAATGACATCTTCCTTAATTTTTGCCAGCATCGGCTCGTCGGCATCAAACTCATCGTGCTGGGTCGACACCACAATCGTATCCACCCGTTTCGGCGAATTGTCGTCGTTGTATTCAATGGTCACCTGCGATTTCGAATCCGGCCGCAGATAAGTCATTTCCTTTCCTTGGCGACGAACAGCAGCCAGCTCAATCAAGATCAGATGCGACAATTCGAGCGGCAGTGGCATGTAGTTGTCAGTTTCCTTGCAGGCATAACCAAACATCATTCCCTGGTCTCCGGCACCCTGATCCATTCTATCCGCCTTGTCAACCCCGCGGTTAATATCGGGACTTTGCTCATGAATAGCGGTCAGCACCCCGCACGAATCCCCATCAAAACGGTACTCGGCTTTGGTATAACCAATTTCGTTAATCACTTTACGGGTAGCTTCCAACACATCCACATAGGTTTGCGATTTCACTTCGCCAGCCAACACCACTTGCCCGGTTGTAACCAGGGTTTCAATCGCTACTTTCGAATTGGGGTCAAAGGCTAAAAACTCATCCACCAACGCATCTGAAATCTGATCGGAAACTTTATCCGGGTGTCCTTCGGATACCGATTCACTTGTAAATAAATAACTCATATCTAAGTTTATTAAATTAACAATGAACTACCTGAAGCAATTGAATTGCAGCAGCTTAAAATCAGTTGTAAAAAGGAGATTGAAGGGAACTAAAAAGGTAAAGCCGATTGCTTTAGCATTTTTTTTATGTGGTTGCAATCAATCTCAAATCTTTCCACAAATACGAAGGCAAATGTACAATCTTTTTTTCGGATACAAAACAGTATTCAGTCCCAGTCCAGTATCCAGTTTCGTCCGACCACTGGCGATGCATGGCATTTGAATGACAACTAATGACCTTGAAAGTCAACTGTTCAGTCGCCTTTAAGCAAAAATCTGCAAGCTTCATGTAGTATTGTGGAACTGAGATTCAAAAAAATATGGGCCTAATTACGATTCAATTAACGTTGTGTTCTTCGTGCTTGGAGGGATAGAAAAGCTCATTCCCGCAAAGACGCAAAGCGTAAGAAATTTCCTTGGAAGGGAAAACAACAATAGCCCTTCTGCCTTTATTGAAGTCAATGGTCCATGAAAACCTCTGAATCAAAGTTGTCAATCTCCGCATTATAATAAATTTTTCCAACTGGATTGGGTTGATCAATGGCGGCATTGGTTTGGACTTGATCTAAACCCACTTCAATCTGAAAAGGAGGAAACCCACTATTGGTGTTATCCGGAATATCCGTATTGACCGAAATTCGTTTTGTAGAGAAACCAGGCTTCGAAAACACAACCGTGTATTCTTTATTAAATTGCAAATTCGCCTGGAATCGCTGATTATTAGTTACTTTTGTTTCTTCAACTAAAACAGATCCCTCATAAATCTCCAAAACCGAATTGGTCAGCGTATCACCACCTGCGTGAATTCTTCCGACAAGTGTAAAATTCGCTTTTAGTGTTGCCGGGACCTCCGATGTACTTTGAATATCTTTCTCTTTTTCCCCTTTGTCGGGTGCTGAACAATGAATAAGGCAAACAAAGCCAGGCAAAATAAGAAGAAAGGTAATTAGTCTCGGTTTTTTCATGTGCGTAAAGATCAGATATGGTTTATTAAACGACTTGCAACTTAGCTAATTTAATGGTAAATACCAAAGCCTTCCGACCGAGTCTAAACGGTGATTTACAAGATGATAACCCCGTCAATGGCATCCGCCTTTTCGGTCACCTCAATGATTTGATCAGCATTTTCCATGGTGGCAACGCAAGTAATGGCTACATGGTTGAGGTTGGCGGTATGTTTAAACGAAGTCTCGCCATGATCGGGCAAGATGGCTTTGATTTGATCCACTTTACCCTCCTTATTTGGGGTAATAAACTTAAACATGTATTCCAACGGCCAGCTCTCGGTTTCCATCAGCCGGTAGCGCAAAGTCTTGAATTTATCCGTCTCCATCGTGTAAAACTCCTTTCTAGCCCTACTAACGCTTGACGGCTGGATTTGTTTGTAAACAAGACCAGGCAAACCTCCCCTCTATGTTAGCCTAAGAGGAAAACGAATGAGCAACTAACAGCTGGGAGCGAAAACTTTTTCATGGTACCCTCCGGGCTTGAAACACGCAGTTAGTATTTTCATGTGAGGCTGAAGAAATACATGCCGGACCTTTGGCACCTACAAAAAAAGCACCTGGTTGACACGTATGAAAACATATAAATCGAAGGTTGACGCTGGAATTCTATTGTTCCAAACTTTGGAAAATGGAAGAACAAAGGGCGAGCTGTTTTGATTTTGCAACTCACCTTGCTGAAGCGTTTGAAAGTTCATGAATCCCTGTTTTACGGGATCTGACGAAACCCCATCTCCCAATCTCTTCCTGGCGGAAGAGGATCTGCCCCGGAGCAGCAAAGCGCTTGGTCCATGTTCTGCTGCCAGTCACTTGCGGGTTCCCCATCACCCGTTTTAGGGGATCTAGAAGGCAAAAAGTATGAGGAATTATTTCCTCTCTCGGTTACAGCACCGCCTTAACCTCACACGTACCTTGCCTTCAAACAAAAAGGCCCTGCCCAACGGACAAAGCCTTCGTTTAAAATTTTCACCAGCCACCAGCTAACGGCGACTGCCTACTATTCAATCCCGCGTACCCGCTTTTCCCAGTTCCAAGCCGAGAGCAAGGTTTCTTCGAGGCCCACTCCGGCTTTCCAGCCCAGCTCTTCGTTGGCGTAGGTGGTGTCGGCCCAAATCTTTTCAATGTCGCCGGCACGCCGGGGAACAATTTTGTAGTTGAGCTTTACACCAGTGGCTTTTTCAAAGCCTTTTACAATTTCGAGCACCGAATAACCATTGCCGGTTCCCAGGTTAAAGACTTCGTAACCCGCTTTGTTTTTGTTTTCAAGCAAACGACGGATGGCAACAACGTGAGCTTTGGCCAAATCCACGACATTGATGTAGTCGCGAATGGCCGAACCATCGGGTGTGTCGTAGTCGTCGCCAAACACGCTTAGTCCTTCACGCAATCCAGCGGCTGTTTGGGTAATAAAAGGCACCAGGTTTTGTGGAACACCAAGTGGCAGCTCACCAATCAAGGCCGAGGGGTGTGCGCCAATCGGGTTGAAATAACGCAGGGCAATTCCTTTTAACTCCGGATAAGCCTTGATACTGTCGTTCAGAATATCTTCATTTACCCGCTTGGTGTTTCCATAGGGCGATTCCGCATCCTTGCGCGGTGTGCTTTCCGTTACCGGCAACTTGTCGGGCTGCCCGTAAACGGTGCACGACGAAGAGAACACAATGTTGGCGATCTTGTACTTACGCTGGCATTCGAGAATGTTCATCAGCGACACCAGGTTGTTGCGGTAGTAATGCAGGGGAATTTGTACCGATTCGCCCACCGCTTTGGAAGCCGCAAAGTGGATAATAGCTGCGATGTTCTGGTTACGGCTGAAAAAATCATCTGTTTTTGCCGCGTCGGCCAAATCGAACTGTTCAAAGGCGGGGCGTTTCCCCGAAATTGTTTCGATATTGTCCAGCACGTCCTTGCTTGAGTTTGAAAGATCGTCCACAACGACCACTTCGTAGCCCGCTTCCTGCAGTTCAACAACGGTGTGCGAGCCAATATAACCAGTTCCACCGGTTACCAATATTTTCTGAGTCATAGTAATTGATTGAGTATTTTCTCCAAAACTACGAATTTATATGCAGTGCGTAATTCAAAAACGGTGTGCATGTTACACCGCAGCATTGAAAACTCGCTTAAAATGTTGAAAACTTAGGGTTGCCAGCGCGTTAATTTTTCTTTACTTTTGGACGTAAATAATAATTCCGTGGAAATTTTAAGCTACATCAAAGAACTCTTGCTACTGAATGATTGTGTAATCATTCCCGGCTTCGGTGGTTTTGTGAGTAACTACAAACCGGCTTCGGTCCGGTCGGGACAATTTAATCCGCCAAGCAAGGAAATTAGTTTCAACGAAAAACTGACATTCAACGATGGATTGCTCATCAACCACCTGGTAGAAAAAGAAGGCGACAATTACCTGGCAGTCAGTAAAAAAGTGGAGCGTTTGGTGCAGGAACTCAACTACCGATTAACCGATGGTGAAACCATTTCGATTGACGGCATTGGGAGTTTGGCTTACGATGACAACGAAAATTTGAGGTTTAGCCCGGCAATGCGCGAAAACCTGAACCTCGATTCGTATGGGCTGACGGCCTTCAACTATGAGACCTTGTATGCCAAGAAACTGGTTCGCACTAGAATTACACCGGAAGAGCGAGATGCTGTGCAGGTTTTCTTTCAGAAACGGACTCTAAAAAAAGTGTTGGTGGCCATTCCGCTTTTGTTTGCACTGGCATTGGTTCCCATAAAAAATAACACCACCAACCTACAAAAGTCGAACCTCAGCAGTTTGACTGAAATGATGTCGATGAGGGAAACAGTTCAGAAAATTGACCCTATTGATGCGGTTGTTGAGGAGTCGGTGCCCGTAGAAGAGCCAGTTCAGAATCATCCGTATTTTATTATCGGTGGAAGTTTTCGTAGCGAAGCAAATGCAGCTAAATTTGTGACTCAAAAGCAAGCTGAAGGTTTCAACGCGCAAAACATTGGTATCATTAAAGGCTTGCACTACATTGCATTAGACAGTTTCGCCAATTTCCAGGAAGCGAAGTCAGCTCAGGAAAAGATAAAAACGGAAACACCTGGGTCAGGCGTGTGGGTTTATGTGAGAAGGTAAAAATATTTCCCGTTGATTTAATGGTTTGAATGTGTTGCTCTGGACTTGGTTCAGAGCTTTCTTTTTCGCCTAATAGAATTTGCGGAAGCCAACCACTTTTTTCACTTCATTCAATGTTGCTGCGGCTGATTCGCGTGCTTTCTCAGCGCCCATTTGGGCCACCTTGGCCAAATAAGCTTCGTCTTCCAAAATAGTAACAATGCGCTCGCGAATGGGTGAGGTGAACTTCACAATGTCTTCGGCCAGCTGCTTTTTCATATCGCCATAGCGAATTTCGCATTTATTGTAGGCTTCATCAAACTGAGCAACCACCTCGGCTTGCGATACAATTTTCATCAACGTAAACAGGTTTTGAATGGCTTCGGGTTTCTCCGAATTCATTTCCACTGGGCCAGAGTCGGTTACAGCGCGCATCACTTTCTTACGGATTTCCTTTTCGGTATCGTACAGGTTTATGGCATTGCCTTCCGATTTGCCCATTTTACCACTTCCGTCCAGCCCCGGAACTTTAACCAGATCCGCTCCTTCAAATGTAAATGGCTTTGGAATGGGGAAGATTTTTGATTTGTACATGCGGTTGAAACGCTTGGCAAACTTGCGCGCCATCTCCAGGTTTTGCTCCTGATCTTTGCCAACCGGCACATAGTGCGCTTTGTGGATGATGATATCCGAAGCCATCAACACCGGATAAGTCAACAGGCCGGCATTCACGTTCTCAGGCTGTTGGCGCGCTTTGTCTTTAAATGAAGTGGTGCGCTCCAGTTCGCCCAGATAGGCATTCATGTTCAAAATGGTGTACAGCTCGGTCACTTCGGGAACATCGCTTTGAATAAAGATCGTTGATTTCTCAGGATCGATACCACACGCCAGGTACTCGGCCAGCACTTGTTTCACCCCAGCTTGCAGGTTCTCGGGAGTAGGGTGCGTGGTCAACGAGTGAATGTCGGCAATGAAAAAATAGCAGTTGTAATCTTCCTGCATACGCAGAAAATTCTGTACAGCTCCAAAGTAATTGCCTAAGTGTAAATATCCTGTTGGCCTGATGCCACTAACAACGGTTGCTTTATTCATTTGAGTCAGTATTCGGTGAAAATGAGCTGCAAAAATAGCTTGAATCCTTGAAAGACAAAAATTTATTTTCACAGGGAAGGCACTGCTGAAAATGAGGTTCTAAAACATAATTGGCTTGCAAACTTTAATTTATTCGCTAGTTTTACGGGAAATTAATGAATTGATGTATCAAATGCCTTTATACGGAACTGAGTGGCACTGGCGTAACGTGAAAATGGAAACGCTGGAGCAGACTATTGTTTTACGATCATAAAGGCCGTGAAGTGGGGTTTGTTGCAAATGCAGCAGACCCCATTTTTATTTTAAAATAGGAATTAAAAACCAATAAATTATGGCCAGACAAAAAAACATCTACCTGGACGAAGCGGACATGCCCAAACAGTGGTATAACTTAGCTCCCGATCTTCCAACACCTTTAAATCCGCCACTGGGGCCCGACGGTAAGCCGGTTACTCCTGAAATGTTGGCTCCCGTTTTTCCAATGAACCTGATTGAGCAGGAGGTCAGCCAGGAGCGCTGGATTGATATTCCCGAAGAAATTCGTGAACACCTGTTTCGCTGGCGTCCAAGTCCGCTGGTTCGTGCTTACGAATTGGAGGCGGCCTTAGGAACTCCGGCCAAAATCTATTACAAAAATGAAGGGGTTTCTCCTGCCGGAAGCCACAAACCCAATACTGCCATTCCACAGGCTTGGTACAACAAGCAATTTGGAATTAAAAAGCTAACGACGGAAACCGGAGCAGGACAATGGGGATCAGCCTTGTCGTTTGCCTGCTCCGTGATTGGCGGCATTGAATGCAAAGTATTTATGGTGCGCGTGAGCTTTGAACAAAAGCCTTTCCGCAAAATGCTGATGAACACTTGGGGCGGAACCTGCATCGCCAGTCCGAGCATGGAAACCCAAGCCGGCCGCGACATCCTGGCGCAATATCCGGATACTCCCGGATCGTTGGGGATTGCCATTTCTGAAGCTGTTGAAGCTGCCGTGGCTGATCCAACAGGCAAAACACGCTATACACTGGGGTCGGTGCTAAACCACGTGATGTTGCACCAATCGATTATTGGCCTGGAAGCGAAAAAACAGCTGGCCAAAGTGGGAATTGATAAGCCCGACATCGTGATTGGTTGCTGTGGCGGCGGAAGTAACTTCGCCGGCATCTCTTTTCCGTTTATGTACGACAAAATTCATGGGGCCGACATTCAAATTATTGGAGCCGAGCCTTTCTCATGTCCAACGCTCACTAAAGCTCCATTTATTTACGATAATGGAGACGTGGCGCAGATGACGCCGCTGTTAGCCATGCACAGTCTGGGACATAACTTTGTTCCGGCGCCTATTCATGCTGGTGGCTTGCGTTATCATGGCATGGCTCCACTGGTCAGCGCTGCCCTGCGCGATGGACTGATGGAAGCACAGGCCATTCACCAAAGTGAGTGTTTCGAAGCCGGCCTGCTGTTTTCAAAAACCGAAGGCATCATTCCCGCTCCGGAAACGACCCATGCCATTGCGGCTGTGATTCGTGAGGCGAAAAAGGCGAAGGAAGAAGGCAAGGAAAAAACCATTCTTTTCAACTTCAGCGGGCATGGACTGATGGACCTGGTGGGTTACGACAAATACCTGAATGGAGAGCTGCACGACTACGAATACCCGGAGTCGGAAATTGCACTAAACCTGGAGAAACTTCAGGGCTACCCGCTTCCGAAATAAAAGATTACTGATTTTCAAGATCATCAATTGAAGTCCTGTCTAATTTGGCAGGACTTTTTTTAAGTCAAAGCCAGCATTAAATCCCGTGTTCCAAATTCCGCAGGTCAAACCACTAGCGATGAATGACTATTCATCCTATGACGAATAGCCAATTCTCCAATATCCAACGACCAACATATTTCTTTTAATCAAACTTTAATCAGACTGTAATTCAGCTTTAATCGGATCGAAGTAGTTTTGAATCGAACAAAAACTTCAAAAAAGATGAAAGCATTAATCGTTACTGTTTTATTCGCCGGAATACTTTCTTTTTCATTTGCATCTGAAAAAGAGAATAAGCAAGCCGACAAAGCCGAAACCAAATCATTCACCACGCTGAGTGGTCAGGTGGTGGATAAGCAAACCAACGAGGCGTTGGTGGGTGTCAAGATCGTTTTGGAAGGAACGAGTCAGGTTGCCTACACCGATTTTGACGGAAAATACCAATTTGAAAACATTGAAACCGGAGCCTATAATTTGACAGCTTCCTATATTTCCTACGAGCAAACTTCGGTTGAAAATGTCGGGGTAAGTCTCAAAAAGAGCCAGGTTGATTTTAGTTTAAGAACAGCAAATTAAAATCTTCGGGCTTATTCTATACTTAAGATTGATACCGCTTCTGAGAGCAGGAGCGGTTTTTTCTTGTTACTGTTTCAGAAATAGGATAAAAACCCATGAAATAATTAGAACCGGGCGCTCCAAGACAGGCAATGTTTTGTCGTTAAAAAGAAGCGATCGGCAAAGAAATAATTCAATTGCATGAAGAAATTAAGTTTATTGATTGGTTTGATTTTGCTTGGCGTGTTGGGCTCGCAAGCACAGAGCATTAAAGAAGTTGATGGCGTTTACTATCGCGGTTCGACTCCTTATACCGGTTTTTACACCAGCGTTTATTCCAACGGAAACACCCGACTGGAAATGAACCTCATTGACGGCGAGAAAGACGGAGAAGTGCTGGTTTATTTTGAAAATGGCGAACTGAATGAAATCCGGAGTTACAAGAGGAATATCATGCATGGGAGCTGGATCACCTATAATGAGCACAAACAAAAGATCGGTTTGGCCAACTACCAAGATGGTAAAAAGCATGGCGAATGGAAAATCTGGGATGACCAAGGTAATTTGCTGTACGACATGTATTATCGCAATGGAGAGAAAACCGGGGTGTGGAAACAGTTCGATTCAAACGGAAAACTAATTAGCGAACGGGAGTTTTAAAATCGCTGAACAAGTCATAAAAGAGAAGGAGTTTCATCGTGAAGCTCCTTCTCTTTTTTTCAGAATATGGAATTGGTATCGAGACGCTTTTTCTTCATTCCCCGGTTAAAATTCTCTCGCTAAACGATTCCGTCCAAGCGACCAAGCTTGCTTTTTGTTCTTCGGACAGCTTGGCTTTGCGGTGCATCAATACATACGATTTGATCGGCATTTTGCCATTCTTCACTTCTGTAGCCATGTCATCGAGCGCTGATATTTTGTCAATCGGATCCCAAGTTCCCCAGTCTGACAAATTGAGCTCACTTTTGCCTTCGGTAATGTGCCCGTTAATAAACCACGAAACCGGCGCCACCTGGTGATACCACAGGTAGTTGGTTTGGTTTGAATGACAGTCGAGACAAGCATTGGCAAGTAAACTCGAAATTTCTTCCGGAAGCGGTTCGCTTTTTAGAATGTGATTGGAGTCGATTTCACCGCTGTTTTCTTCGGGCTGAAAAAACTGGATCACAACAAGCGCCAGAACAAACAGAACAATGAGTATTTGGAAAATTCGTCGCATAAGGCAGCTTTTATTTGTTTCGATGCATCAAAGCCATGCTTTCTTTTTTTACCCAGTCGATTAAGATCTGTTTTTGTTCGTCTGTAAGTTCTTTTTCGGGACGTTTTTCCAGGAATTTTTCCGGAGGCATTTCGTTTTCCTCAATCACTTCGCCAATATCTTTCAATATTCCCAATTTTTTGATGTCAGAAAGCTGGTGCATGGTTTTAAAATCAAGTTCCTTCTTGGCATCATCATTCCGCGAATCGGTATTGTGGCATCCAAAACAAGAGTTGTCCACAACCGCTTTGACATTTTCCGGCATTTTCATGGGGATTTCTTTTGATTCCGGCTTTTCATCAGCCAGCAACATAGAAGAGGACATTAATATTGCCAGAAGCAGGCTGGTAAGTAGATTTAATTTTTTCATAATCTTTTTGATTTAAATAGCATTTGTGTGCTTCAACATTTAGTGACTTTAAACAAAACGTTCAAAGGGTTTTAAATGTTGAATCGGGAGGATAAATAGTTGTCAGGCAACAAAAAGTAGACAAAAAAAGCCTGAGCGAACTGCCCAGGCCTAAATCTATCATTCATTTCGACTCAGTCTTTCAGCCCGCTACGTTCGAGTAAGGCATCAACCGTTGGTTCTTGTCCGCGGAAGCGGATGTACAATTCCATTGGAGGCTCACTTCCGCCTTTCTCAAGAATATTGGTGCGAAAAGCATCGGCGGTTTTCCGGTCGAAAATACCATTGGTTTTGAAAACCGAAAAGGCATCGGCATCGAGCACTTCGGCCCACTTGTAGCTATAATAGCCGGCAGCATAACCGCCAGCAAAGATGTGTGCAAAAGAGGTGCTGGTCAGGCTGCCATCTACCCGGGGAAAAAGCTCGGTTGGAGCCATGGCGTTGTTTTCAACTTCGGCAACGGGTGCCGTCAAAGGCTCGGTAATGGTATGGTAAGCCATGTCAAGCATCCCCAAGCTCAGTTGGCGTTCGGAAGCGTAACCCGACTGAAAGTTTTTGGCGGCAATAATCTTTTCAACCAAGTCTTCCGGAAGCTTTTCGCCGGTTTCGTAATGCACGGCAAAGCGATCGAGCCACTCTTTTTCGTACGCCCAGTTTTCATGAATCTGAGAAGGTAATTCCACAAAGTCCCAGAATACGTTGGTTCCACCGGTACTTTCGTATTGGCATTTGCTAAGCATACCATGCAGACCGTGCCCAAACTCGTGAAGGAAGGTGGTCACTTCGTCAAAAGTAAGCAGCGAGGGTTTGGTGTTGGTGGGTTTGGTAAAGTTGGTAACAATACTCACGTGTGGACGAATATCGGTCAAGGCTTCCATCCATTGTCCACGGAAGTCGGTCATCCAGGCACCGGAGCGTTTTCCGTCGCGTGGAAAGAAGTCCATATACAGTACCGAAACAAATTTTCCGTCGCCATCAAAAACCTCATAGGCTTTTACATCGGGATGATAAACCGGAATGTCTTTATTCTCTTTCAATTCCAGGTCATACAAGGTTTTAGCCAAATTGAAAACACCGTCAATAACATTTTCGAGTTTGAAGTAGGGTTTTACTTCTTCCTCGTTAAACCCGTAACGTGCACTTTTCAGTTTTTCTGAATAATATGACCAATCCCAACGTTGCAGCTCGTCTTCAAATCCCTCGACTTTGGCAAATTCCACCACTTCGGCAAAATCCTTTTCAGCAGCCGGGCGCGAAGCCTGGTGCAGGTCTTCCAAAAATTCGAGGACACGCTCGGGGGTTTCGGCCATGCGCCGTTGCAGGGTGTAATCGGCATGCGATTCGTATCCCAGTAGTTTGGCTTTCTCCAACTTTAGCGCCACCACTTTGGTAATGATTTCCTTGTTGTCGTATTCATTGCCCTGATTGCCTTTGGTTGAAAAAGCCCGGAACATCTTCTCACGCAGCTCCCGGTTGTCGGCATATTTCATAAAAGGAATGTAGCTGGGATATTGCAAGGTAAAGATCCAGCCTTCCTTGTTTTTTTGCTGAGCGGTCTGCGCTGCAGCTTCCTTGGCAAACTCAGGCAATCCGGCCAGATCTTCGTCCTTGGTCACATGTAGCTCGAACGCGTTGGTTTCGGCCAGCACGTTTTCCGAAAACGTCAGGCTCAACTTCGACAGCTCGCTTGTGATTTCACGATAGCGGGCTTTATCAGCCTCATTCAGATTGGCACCACTACGTACGAACCCGAGGTACGAATTTTCAAGCAGAGTTTGTTGCTCCGGAGTCAAGTCCAGGATATCCTTTTGCTCGTACACTGTTTTTACGCGGGAAAACAAATCGGGATTCAACGAAATGTCATTACTGAACTCCGAAAGCATGGGCGCCACTTCCTGTGCAATTTTCTGAATTTCGTCGTTCGTTTCGGCCGAGTTCAGGTTAAAGAAGATTTTGCGGATGGTCGATAAGCGATCGCCCGACTTGGTCATGGCCACAATCGTGTTTTCGAACGAAGGCGGTTGCGGATTGTCAATAATCGCCTGCACTTCGGCACGTGCTTCTTCAACTGCCGCTTTAAATGCCGGAAGAAAATGCTCATTTTGGATCTCCCCAAACGGTGCCGTTTGATGGATGTTTTGAAAGGTTTTGAGTAAGGGATTCTCGTTGTTTTCTGCTTGTGTTGTCATCATAGTAAATAAAACTAAAAGGGTGACCACCACCCTGTAATGTGTTTTCATGTTGTTGTTTTTAAGTTCTCAGTAAATAAAGTTGTGCAAGATCTGTCGTAAGTTGTAACAGAATATTACAGAAAACTTATCGAATAGTTCACGAGCGTTTTTTTTTCTTTTTGCGATTTTTCTTTTCAACAGACCAGCCAAACTTGCCAATGGGCTTTCCAATCTTAAAATAGTGCCCGTGCATGTAGCAGATCGGGTCGGCTTGTTTGAGGCTGAATGCACCGGTTTCGGGATCAATGTAGCGTTCGTCGGCCAGCACATTCACCACTTCGGAGATAAACATGTCGTGGGTACCCAGCGGTACAATTTCTTTCACCTTGCACTCAATGCTGATGGGCGCTTCGGCTACAATTGGCGCCTTTACAATGGTAGCCGGTGCAGGAGTCAGTCCCATTTCTTTCCATTTGTCGTATTTTTTGCCCGAGCGTACCCCACACCAATCGGTGGCGCGAGCCAGTTCTTCGGTCGTCAGGTTGATCACGTATTCACCCGTTCTTTTAATGATCTCGTAGGAATGGCGGCCGGGCCTGACCGAGATGTAGCACATGGGCGGATCGCTGCACAGGGTCCCCGTCCAGGCGATGGTGATCAGGTTATACTCGTCAGGTGTTTCGCCACAACTGACCAGCACCGCCGGCAGCGGATACACCATAGTTCCGGGTTTCCAGTTGACTTTTGCCATCAAATATTGTTTTTTGCGTTGCGGGTTCGGCGTGGCATCTTTTCAAGGCGACTACTCCATTCATTCGCAACAAGTTTTTGTATCAGCAAAGGTACGAAAAGTCGGGTGGAACGTGTCCCTCTTCCGAAACGCCCGGTGGGCTTAACTTGAAACGATTTCAAAATTGATCGCTGTAATTCAGTTGACGGTTGATTTTCATTTCCAATTTCGTGGAAATAAAATGAAACAGTCGGTTTTCCTTCAATTTCGAATGAATAAAGCAGGCCCTTGTTTTACACGGCTAGCGCTGAGACGCTTTACGGCTTTCGGGTTGCCACGATGGAATAGACCATCGGGATCTTGTTTTCGAGCTGCTTGATGCGAAACTTTTTTGGCGCAACTTCAACGCTATTGTTGAAACAGTTGTAAGGGGAATAATCAAATTCATCGAGCAAATTAATTTCGAGTTTGTTTCGGATCAGGCTGTTGACCACCTCGCTCAGGCTGTGGTTCCAGCACACAAACTCCTGGCTAATCCTGGCCTCCCGGTCAGCATAGGTGCCGGTTTCTGTTTCAACAATGGCGCCGTCCTTGAAATAGTTGTAGGCAATTTTTTCAAATTGGTTGTCAAACATCCAGACGACCGGATGAAATTCAACAAAAACAAAGCGCCCCGTTGGTTTCAAAAAGCTGGAAATGAGTTTCGCCCAGCGATCCAGGTCGGGTAGCCAGCCAATGGTTCCATAGCTGGTGAAAACCAAGTCGAATTGCCCGTCCAGGTGATTGGACAAATCATAAATATCGCAGCAGATGAAGGAGGCGTCTACCTGGGTTTTTTCGGCCAGCAGGCGGGCTTGCTCAATGGCTTTGTCCGACAGGTCAACTCCGGTTACCTGTGCTCCCATGCGCCCCAATGACAGGGTATCCTGCCCGAAATGACATTGCAGATGTAGGACGCTTTTCCCCCGAACATCGCCCAAAAGTTGCAGCTCAATGGGGTTGAGCGAGCTACTACCAGCCAGAAACCCCGGCAGATCGTAAAAGCTGGATTGCAGGTGACTGGCTATTTTGTTATTCCACGACTGTTTGTTGATTTCGATGTAGTTTTCTTCGGGCTTCATGCGGTTTGTTTTTGATGATTGTCGGTTTACCTTCCTTCTGGGTCTGTCGGGACTGTCAATTATTGTCATTCATAGCCCATCCTGGTCATAAATCGTCTCAAAACAACTCAATGACCACCTCATGACAGCTGAAAGACTTTTAATAACGTTAAGTAATTTTGCGAATACCTGTTCGTTTTTTTGTGATCACCAAGATAATGAAACTTTTGCGGTTACAAGTCTTGTTGAGCTTTCCGGGGTCAAACCGCTTGCTTTAGCTTCATAAAAAAACCGGTCGCCCAAAAGAGAAGACCGGTTTAAAACGGACAATCAGTAACTGATGTTACTCTTTCTCCTTCTTGTCCAAAATTTTCTCAATTTCATCCATCACCTTATTCATTGATGCGATAGCTTTGTCGAAGGGCTCCGAGCTGGTCATGTCCACACCAGCATTTTTCAGCAAGGGGATCGGGTAATCTGATCCACCGGCAGAAAGGAAGTCCATGTAACTTTTTAGAGCCTGTGTGTCACCACTCATCACTTTTTCGGCCAGCGAAATGGATGCCGTAAATGATGTACTGTACTGATACACATAGAAATTGTAGTAGAAATGTGGAATGTAGGCCCATTCCATATTGATATAATCATCTACATAGCAAATATTCTTGTCGTGTCCGTAATAGCGGTTTACAATGTCGGTGTAGATTTCGGAGAACTCATCGCCGGTGAGTGGCTTGCCCTTTTCAGCCTCTTCGTGGATTTTCAGTTCGAACTCGGCAAACTGGGTTTGGCGGAACAAGGTCCCCTTGAACCGGTCGAGCCATTCCATGAGTAGCGACAGGCGAACATCGTCATCCTCCACCTGATCCAGCATGTAGTTGAACAGCAACACCTCGTTGAAGGTTGAAGCCACTTCAGCAACAAAAGTCACATATCGGGCCGTAGGATAGGGTTGCGTTTTATTTGAGAAGTAGCTTTGCATGGTGTGCCCCAACTCATGGGCAAAGGTACTCACATCGTCATACAGGTCGTTGTAGTTGAGCAAAATGAAGGGATGTCCATCATAGAAGGACCCGTTTGAATATGCTCCTGATCGCTTTCCCGGTGTGGGATACACATCAATCCAGCGTTCGTCAATCGCCTTTTTCACCGTGCTCACATACTCTTCGCCCAGTGGTTTCAGCGCTTCCAGAATGATCTCAGCTCCCTCATCGTAGGTATATTTCAGATCCAGATCTTTAACTACGGGAGCATATAAATCCAAATATTTCAGCGTATCCACACCCATCAACCGCTTTTTTATTTTCAGATATCGATGAAAGGCCGGCAGGTTCTCATTCACATTGTCGACCAGAGAGTGGTACACCTCAACCGGAATATTATTGGGGTAAAGCGATGCCTGAAGCGTTGATTCATAGTGCCGGGCACGCGCACTAAAAATATCTGCTTTCACATTCCCGTTCAACATTTCGCCGTAGCTGGCGCGGAAGCGAGCAAAGTTATTCCAGTAAGCCTCAAACACAATTTCACGGTCGGTGCGGTTGGCCGATGCCCGGTAGCGGCTATACTCGGCGCTGCCAATCTCCAGTTTCGAACCATCAGACAGGGTCACTTCGGGCTTGGGCATCTCGGCATTGGAAAAGGTGCCATACACCGATTGCGGAACGGACGAAACCATACCCGAAAGCGCCATAATTCGTTCTTCAGCCTCACTAAGCGAGTGCGCTTTCGTGCGAAACATGTTTTCCAGCCCCATGCGGTACATCTCGAGCTTGGGCTCTTCCTTAATGAACCCTTCGATGGTTGACCAATCGGCCGATAAGATCTCGGGCTCAATGAAAGCTGCTTTGGCTCCAAAGTTAGAGAACAAGGACTGCAACTCCTGCTTCATACCGTTGTACTTCATGTTGCGGGTGTCCAGGTCGGAGCTCATGCCGGCATACAGATAGATTTTGGAAGCTTCCTTGGAGAGCTCGCTGTTGAATTCCAACGCTTTCAGTAAATTTTCGGCCGATTGGGTTAAGGTTCCCTTAAACTCCTCCACACCATCCAACCTGGAGGCTAAATCGTCAAAAGCCTGCCGCCAGGCTTCATCCGAGTCGTATAAGTCGCCTAAGTTCCATTGATACTTTTCCGGTATTTCTTCTCTTGTTTTCTGGCTGTAACTATCCATGGATGCAAACATCGCTAAAATAGCCAAGAGGATCATGTTTGTTTTCAGGTTAATTCGCTTCATACGTATAAAAGTTGTATCGTTTCGAAATAATAGGTATTTATCTGGTGAAAATATTACAACAAAAGGCGTAAAAAAAAGGTCTTACGCATGTTTTTATGCAGATTGCTCTATGGCATGTCCGATCGGAATACCTTTTATCATTTCATTGCGTATAGGTTGTTAAGGATAATTCTTGGGTATGATTGCACCCCAATCATCTGGTAAAACAAGGATGTTATGCACGAAGCACTTTTTTATATCGAATTAAAAAACAAGGAGGTAAGTTGCCATTTATGTCCACATAATTGCCTGATTGAACCAGATCATGCGGGCGACTGCAAAGTGCGGATCAACCGCAATGGCGTTTTAGTCTCGGATGTATATGGCAGGCTGGAGGCTATGAACCTTGATCCAATAGAGAAAAAAGCCTTGTTCCATTTCTACCCGGGGACAAAAATTCTGTCGGTTGGCACAGCGGGATGCAATTTGCACTGTTCATTTTGCCAAAATCATCCACTCTCGCAATGTGGAGTATCTGACAGCAAAGCTCAGCATTTTCTTGCTCCGGAAGACTTGGTCGACCTCGCCAAACAGACTGCCCACAACATTGGTGTCGCGTTTACCTACAACGAGCCTACTGTCAACTACGAATTCATGCTGAGCGCAGCGGTCAACGCCAGGGCTGTCGGCTTGCATACCGTCATGGTTAGTAATGGATACATCAATCCCGAACCCCTGAGCAGCTTACTTGGGCCGATTGAAGCGTTCAATATTGATCTGAAAGCCTTCAGTCCAAAATTCTACCGGTCTTACTGCAAGGGAAAACTGAATCCAGTTTTGAAAGCGATTAAGCAAATTGCCGGTTCAGCGTGTCATCTGGAACTAACGACCTTGGTAATTCCCGGATTGAATGATGATTTAGTTGAATTTGAGCACCTATGCAAGTGGATTGCCAACGAGACTGGCAGCTCAACGGTACTTCACCTGTCCAGGTATTTTCCGGCCTACCAGTTAAAACTGAATCCAACACCAGCCGAAACCTTGTTTCGGATGTACGACCTGGCCAAGAATTTTTTGCACCATGTGTACCTGGGCAACCTGTTTGCCGGCGAGTATGGCGATACGTTTTGTCCGCATTGCAATACGAAGCTAATTGAGCGTGACAGGTATCGAATCCTTCCGGTTGGGATGGATAAGCATGGTGCCTGCGAACACTGCAAAACCAACATTATCAAACACTATCTCAATGAATACGACCATTCGTAATTCTATTTTTACCGGTAGCTTTTATCCGGGAACGGCATCCGATTTAAGACAATTGGTTCAGGATGTGTACCAAGTCGAAAAAGACAGTATCAAACTGAGGCTGGCCAAACACCCGCTGATTGGCGGCATAGTGCCCCATGCCGGGTACTCCTACTCTGGTTATGAGGCCATTCATTTTTACGATATCCTGAAACAAAGTGGCCAACATTTTGATACAATTGTCATCATTAACCCCAACCACACTGGTTATGGTACTGGGTGGTACAACACCAGCACCTACTCGTTTTGGGAAACTCCGCTGGGCCAGGTAGAAGCCGACCAGCAATTTCTGCAAGCACTGGATATTGCGGCTAACAACAAAGCTCATTCGCTGGAACATTCGGGTGAAGTTCAGCTTCCGTTTCTTCAGCTTTATGCCTCGGCTCCCTTTGCTGTGGCTATGATTACGATGAACCGGCAAACCGTTGCGAGCGCGGCTTCTCTGGCAGCCAAAATTCAACAAGCGACTGCACTAACGGAAAACAGTGTACTGGTGATTGCTTCGTCCGATTTCTCACATTATGAATCACCACAAACAGGATTGAAAAAAGACCAGTTTGCCATTGATCAGATTTTAGCCAGAAACGCGCAGAAACTGTTCGATGTCGTTCAGGAATACCAAGTCTCAGCTTGTGGCTATGGCCCGATTATGACGCTGATTGAATATGCCCGATTGGCTGGTCACAAACCCGCAATGGAACTTTTGAGAAGGGGAAACTCGGGCGACGTTTTTCCATCCAACGAAGTGGTCGATTACATCTCTTTTCTCTGTTATGAATCCTGATCTTTTTTTGACGGATTAGTTCATTTCAAACTGACTAGCTTATTCTTCCATTATCTTATTATCTTTATGCGCACAGCAATTAAAAACGAAACGTATGAGGAAAATCCTGATTCTTTTTCTTTTTGGACTTTGGCTGAACACGGTCTCGGCACAGAAAGCATCCGACATTACCGGCGTTTGGTGGAACGACGAGAAGACATCAAAAATTGAAGTGGTTGAAAAGAATGGTCAATTTATTGGCAACATTGTTTACATGATTCCGGAAAAATACGAAAACGGTCAGCCGCCAAAAGATAAGGAGAATCCCGATCCGGCTTTGCGCGATCGCTCCGTTGTTGGACTTCAAATATTAAGCAGCCTGAAATACAGCCCGGACGATCAGGAATGGCAAGGCGGCCGGATCTACGACCCCAAATCGGGTAAAAGCTACGACTGTTACGGTTGGTTTGAAGATGATCCCAACAAACTCTACCTGAAAGGGTACGTGGTCGGTATCAAATGGCTGGGCAAGTCTACCGAATGGACCCGCACAAGTTTGAATTAAGTCCGGCTTCGTGACTGCCAAATACTTGTTCCTGAAAAACTGAATTTGAATTTCGTCCGAAAAAAAGTCTTCAGCCGGAACTTTTCAACACCACCCTTCGTTCTTGGTCAATTTTCCTACTTTTGTGGCTATGATCGACCAAGCAACAATTGACCGGATTATGGATGCTGCCGAGATTTCAGATGTGGTCTCGGAATTTGTTTCTCTCAAGCGCAGAGGGGTCAACCAGCTTGGATTATGCCCGTTTCACAACGAAAAGACACCTTCATTCACCGTATCGCCGGCCAAAGGCATTTTTAAATGTTTTGGCTGCGGAAAAGGGGGCAATGCCGTCAACTTCATCATGGAACACGAAGCTCTTTCGTACCCTGAGGCCTTGAAGTGGCTGGCCAAGAAATATCACGTCGACGTTCAGGAAGAAGAAGAAACCGAGCAACAAAAGCAGCTAAAGGATGACCGCGAAAGTATGATGATCGTGTCGGCTTTTGCCCAAAAATACTTCACTCGTTATGTGTGGGAAGAAAACGAAGGCCGAACCATTGGCCTGAGCTACCTGCGCGAGAGGGGTTTACAAGATCACATCATCAAGAAGTTTGAGCTGGGCTACTGCCCCGATGGAAAGGATATTTTCACCCAAGCTGCACAACAGCAGGGCTACAAAATGGAGTATCTGGAAAAGACCGGGCTCACCATCAAGCGCGAAGATTGGGTGCGCGACCGTTTTGCCGGGCGGGTGATGTTTCCCATCCACAATGTGGCCGGACGCGTGGCAGCTTTTGGCGGACGAACCCTGAAAAGCGACAAAAATACAGCCAAATACCTCAATTCGCCCGAATCGGAAATTTACCACAAAAGCCGCGTGTTGTATGGTATTTTTCAGGCCAAACGCGAAATCACCAAACAGGACAAGTGCTATTTGGTGGAAGGTTATACCGATGTGCTGGCCTTTCATCAAGCTGGTATCGAAAATGTGGTAGCCTCGTCAGGAACGGCTTTAACACCTGACCAAATCCGGCTCATCAAGCGGTTCTCGCCCAACATCACCATCATTTACGACGGCGACGAGGCTGGGATCAAGGCTTCGCTCCGCGGAATTGACCTGGTACTGGAAGAAGGCATGAATGTCAAAGTTTTGCTGCTTCCACAAGGAGAAGATCCTGATTCTTTTTCCCGCTCCATGAGTTCCAGCCAGCTACAGGAATACATTGAGGAAAACCAAACCGACTTCATCCGGTTCAAAACCAAGCTGCTGCTCGAAAATACAGAGAACGACCCGGTGAGCAAAGCTCGGCTGATCAACAATATTGTGCGTTCCATCTCCGTGGTTCCCGATACAATCACCCGCTCATTGTATATCAAGGAATGTAGCAACCTGATGGATGTTGGTGAAGATATTCTCTACACCGAAATCCGGAAGATGATGCGGCAGGAGTCGGAAGACAACCGCAGAAAAGAATACCGGGAGCATGCGGCCCAACAACGCCAGCCGGTTGTCCCGAAAGAAAATAAGGTAATTAAGAACCTCTGCGAGATTGAGGAACGTGAAATTCTGCGAGTGCTGCTGAAATATTTTCATGCCGAAGTATTTGAGGAGGAAGGCGAAAACCCAGAAGAGACCATTTCCATTTCGGTGGGCCGTTTTGTTTTGGAAGAAATTGAAAATGATGGCTTGTATTCAGACAATGAGTTGATTAACCAGATCCTGGATCTGTTTCGTGAAAACCTGGAGAATGCCAACTTCAAGCCCACGCAGTTTTTCACACACCATTCTGACCAGAAAATCAGCCAGCTGGCAAGTGATTTACTTTCGGAAAAATACGTAGAAAGCAAGCGCTGGAAACGGGGTGGTGCCTTTGTGGAAGCAGAAAGCGAAATCCTGGATTTGATTGTCCCCAAGATTGTGCAGGAATACAAACTCCGGAAAGTGAAAAACATGCTTTCCGATTTGGAGAAGGGAATTCAGCTCGCTGCATCCGACATGGAAAAAGTGATGAGCATTCAGAACCAATACCTCAACCTAAAAAAAGTGGAGAAACACTTGTCGGTTCAGCTTGGAAACCGAACCGTTACCCGATAAAAACCACTACCATGAGAACCCTGTTTATTGAAGACCGCAACGAAATCAACGAAGTCATTCAAGCGTGCAAAACCTGCTACGTAGCCATGTCAGATGGTGACACGCCTTATGTGCTGCCTATGAATTTCGCCCTTGATGGCGACACGGTTATTTTGCACTCAGCCCAGTCGGGACGGATGTGGGAAACGATTCGTAAAAACCGGAAAGTATGCATCAACTGGACGCTGGGCGAAGAACTGGCCTGGCAGGACGTGCGCGTGGGCTGCAGCTACCGCGTAAAATCAAAATCGGTGCTGGTTGAAGGTGAAATTGAAGTGATTGATGACTACGATGAAAAATACCGCATGCTAAAGAAAACCATGGCGCAGTATAGCGATCGCGAATTTAAATTCAGCAAACCAGCAGTGGTCAATGTCGGCATCATGAAAGTGCACATCAAAAAGATTACCGCTAAAATATTTGGGACCAAGGCCGTTACTCCCTGGAATTCGTGATTCTCATTGCCGCTTTTCCTTTGTGGGTAATTCTGGCATGGTGTCATTCGATGATATCGTTATTTTTCAGTCGGTCAGGATGGGGTAGATCGCTATTGAAAAGCTGTACTTCTTCGCAACGTGGGAGAAAAAACAAAGCGTTATTGAAGATCGCGTTCAAGCGTCTCTTTCGTCCTTCGCTGGTTGGAACCTTCCTTTGTTTCGAATAAGTTTGCTATTCTCTTCATCCATGTTTTAAAATTATAAAATAAAAAGCATTCTGCAAGGTCGCGGATTTTCGAAGATTTTTTAATTCCTATCTTTAAAACAAAATTGAGCTATGATTTTTGTAACAGGGGGTACAGGATTGGTTGGTTCGCACGTGTTGTTCAAGCTGTTGAGTTCAGGAGAAAAAGTACGCGTACTGAAACGCCACATCAGTAATGTGAAATGGGTGAATAAGGTCTTTTCGTACTACACCGACCATGCCGACGAACTTTTCGATCAAATTGACTGGGTAGAAGGCGATATTTTAGATTACCACAGCATGGAAGAATTGCTGGTTGGTGCAACCGAAGTCTACCATTGCGCAGCCATTGTTTCTTTTCACGCGAATGACCGCGACAGCATGCTGAACAACAACGTGAAAGGAACAGCTAATTTGATTAACGCAGCGATCCACCACAGGGTCAAGAAGTTTTGTCATGTGAGTTCGATCGCGGCTCTTGGAAAAACACAGGATGGCAGCGAAGTTAGCGAAGACACTTATTGGACGCCTTCGAAGCAAAAGTCGGGCTACAGCTTGAGCAAGTTTTTCTCCGAAATGGAAGTGTGGCGTGGCATTGAAGAAGGACTGGATGCTGTGATTGTAAATCCGTCCATTATTTTAGGACCAGGTAATTGGGACATTGGCAGTCCCAAGCTATTCCAGGCCATTGCCAAAGGACTGAAATACTACACGAAGGGGGAAACCGGGTTTGTGGACGTACGCGATGTGGCGCAAGCCATGATTCAGCTGATGGATGACCAAAACTTCGAACAAACCAAAAACCAGCGTTTTATCCTGAATGCAGGTAATATGAGTTATCAGGATTTTTTCAATAAGATTGCCGATGCTTTGCAGAAACCTCGTCCACGGACTTTTGCTTCAGATATGGTATTGCAGATGGCCTGGAGAGCGGCACGTCTGGCTAGTTTTTTCTCCGGGAAACGCCCTCAAATTACAAAGGAAGCTGTTTCCGGGTCCAATCGGATTAATCGGTACAACGGGGATAAGATTCGGAAAACAATTGATTTTCAGTATAAAAACCTGGATGAGACGATTACGGACATTGCGGGTTTATTTCAGAAAGATATCAACTGAAAAGCAAAAAAAAACGGAAGCCTCTTCGAGCTCCCGTTTTATCTTTATTCGTGTGCTTACGCTTATTTCTCTACTTCCTTCCAAACCAGGGCGCTGGCTCCTACAATCGCCGCATCTCCTTGTTTTAGTTTTGAAGGTAAAACCTTAATTTTATTTTTGAAAATCGGTAGCAGGTGATTTTCCATGCTTTCGATGGTTGGCTTGAAAATATAATCGCCGGCAGCTGTCGGTCCGCCAAACAAGAAGATGGCTTCCGGGCTCAGGTGGTGAACCGTGTCGGCCAAACCTTGTCCCAACCATTTGCCGGTTAGCTCAAACACTTCCAGTGCTACTTTGTCTCCCTTCTCGGCCGCATCAAAAATCATTTTTGAGTCCAGTTCTTTGAATGATTTGTCAGCCAGCAAACTGTCAGCAGCGTTATCGCGTGCCATGATTTCAAAAGCGGTACGCTTCATGCCTGGAGCCGAACAATAGGCCTCGAGATGCCCTTTCGATGTGCAGCCGCACAAGCGTCCGCCAGGAATGAGGGTGGTGTGACCACACTCTCCTGCAAAACCATCATGGCCGTATACCAAGTCGCCATTGACGACAAGACCGCTGCCAACCCCGGTTCCGAGGGTATACATCACAAAGTTATTCATTCCTTTAGCTCCACCGTAAATCATCTCGCCAATGGCTGCCGCGTTGGCATCGTTTGTTAACGCCAGTGCGGGTAATTCCGGAAAGCTTTTCCGCAACAGTTCAACAAAATGCACCACTCCTTTGAACGACAGGTTTGGAGCATACTCGATGGTTCCGCTGTAGTAATTTCCGTTTGGCGCACCAATTCCGATACCCAGAATTTCAACGTCACTATTGACTAATTTTACAGACTTAATTAATTCCTTAATGGCTACGGTTAGCTCGTTAATGTATCTGTCGATGTCTCCGTGTGACGGTGTTGAAATGGAATCTTTTACCATCACATTGCCTTCGCTGTCTACCACGCCGATGGCCGTATTCGTTCCACCGACATCAACGCCTATTGCTACTTTTTTCATATTCATTATTTTTTCTTAAAGTTCGGGAAATTTATTCAACAGGAATGTTTCTGTTAATGTTTTTGCTTCCAATAACCGCATAAAAGAACAGGTATCCGAGGCAAACCACAACCAACCAGTAACTCATTTCATAATTAAGAACATCAGCCATCCATCCCTGAATGGCAGGAAGAATACCTCCACCAGCTACAAGCACCATAAAGATTCCTGAAGCAGCAGCAAGGTATTTACCCAAGCCTTCAACAGCAAGGTTGAAAATACTTCCCCACATAATTGAAGTACAAAGTCCTACCAATGCAAGAAACATGAATTTCATTGGTACAGGAACAAGGCCGAAGCTCAGTCCGGCAGTTCCTGACTGGAAAGCGGGCATAGAGATGAGCGTGGTTGCCGGCCAGAATATAGCTAAAGCCACCAATAACATTCCAGCAAAAGAGGTAAAACCCAACATCTTTCTACTGGAAACCGTGCTTCCGATAGCAGCACCCGTCAAACGGCCAACCAACATTAGCAACCAGTAAAAACCGACGACACCTCCGGCAATTCCGGCTCCAATTCCAAGCCCGGGAGTATCATTACCCTCTATAATCCGTTTTGAACTTTCGTAAGCTGTTTGGTTGACTACTTTCATACGGTAGCCGTCAACGCTGGCATTTTTCTGATCAAGCGCTGTAAGTTCCTCAAGATAAGAAGCGTCAGCTTTCTGCTTTTCATACTCAGCAATGATTGTTTCAGCCTGATTTGCCGTTGGAGTAGTCATGTATAGGTTTGCAATGCCAGGAGTTCCAACTTCAATACCTACATATACGAAGATTCCAATTGCTCCAAAAACAAAGTGACGGAATTTCAATGCGCCAGACATTAAGCCACCCAGTGGTTCTTGAGGTTGGTCGGCATGTGGTTCGGGAATTCTAGCCAACCGAAGAATGAAGAATACAAGGGCAAAAACACCCATAGCAATGTACATAATAGGAAACACATCGGTAAGACTGGCTTTTGTTGCTTCACCAATCAGGATACCTACAAATACCGGAGTGAATGTGGCCATGACTGAGTTGAATGAACCACCCACCTGAATCAATTGGTTTCCCTTGTTTCCTTCTCCTCCAAGTGTGTTCAGCATTGGGTTTACCACAATGTTTAACAAACACATGGAAAAACCTGCAATGAAGGCCCCTAGCAAATACACCACAAAACTTTCAGCATGTCCTGACAGGTATTGAATACCAACACCTACAAATCCAACTGCGACGGCGATAAGCGCTGTTTTTTTGTATCCAACTTTTTGAAGCAAAATACCTCCTGGAATACCCATTACAGCGTAGGCGATAAAGTTTGCCAGGTTTCCAAGCATTCCTAAGCTGTTGGAAACATTGAATTGATTTTTTAACACGATACCCATTGGCGCTGCCAGGTTGGTTACGAAAGAGATCATCCCGAAAAGCAGGATCATCATCAAAATAGGCAATAAAAGATTTTGTTTACTTTGTTGCATAATAAAATTTATTAAGAATGGTTTGGTTTAGATTTATTTACTATTTGTTTCAGTCTTAAATTCTGTTCCCTATTTCAGATATGATGCCCTGAAAAGTACAAATTCAAAATCCGAAGTAGCAAATTTAAAAATTAAAATGGTTTTTCAGGATTTCAAATGTTAGAAACCCAAAATATAAGGCTGAATCATGTTTAATTTCTTCTATTCTCGGTCATCGGCCTCCGAGGGCTTGTCGACCCGAACCTGGTCTTGTTGAAGATCTTCACTAACACTGGCCGGGTTGGTAGCATCCTGGTATGGTGAAGTAATCCGACGCCCGCCATATTCGAAGCGTTCATTCATGATATTCAGAATTTCGTTGGCTGTTGATTCAACCGGCTTATTCGAGACATGAACCACTGTAAACTTTCCTTTTCTGAAAATAAACGAGGCATTCCTGATTTCATGTTTGATCTTTGCTTCATCGGTGTAATTGGTGCTGTCGTGCCGGGGCAGGCTTTTGAGCCGTTTAATGCGGTGGGCTAATAAATGCTGAACACCAATGTGTAAGCCAAACACGCGTTGCGGGTCAATTTCAAACAGTTCTTTGGGTGGCTTAATGCCGTCGACCAACGGAACATTGGCCACCTTCCAGCCATACATGGCCAGGTAAACACTCAACGGCGTTTTGCCGGAGCGCGAAACCCCGCACAAAACAATCTCGGCCTTGTGCAAACGCTCCGGACTCATGCCATCATCGTGGTTCAGGGTAAATTCAATGGCTTCAATACGGTCAAAATAACGTTGGTTAATCTCGCGAAAAAGTCCGGGCGCTTTCAGCGAGGCAATGCCCAGCTCCTGATCCAGGTAATCAGCCAGCTTGCCCATAAAATCAATCTGCTTCACCTTATGTTGTTTCGCCAAGCGAATCAGGGTTTTCCGCAAATCGGAATTCACCATGGTATGGGTAATCAGTCCCCTATCCTTTTTCGCCCGAAGAACCACCTCCTCCAACTTCTTCTCATCCGACACATCCGGGACAATAATGACCGGCACGTTGTTGTTCGGGTACTGAATAAGCACGGACTGGACCATGTTGTTTCCCGCCAGACCCTTTCCGCCCGACACCACGTAAATGGGCTTTCCTTTTTCCTTTTTTGCTGAATTGGGCATCGCTGTCGTGTTTTCTTCCTGTTAATGAATAAACAAAGCTTTGTTCAAAAGGATCAGTCACTTTTTCAGCCACAGCCATTGGAATTGCACCCGCGTGTTTTTTCCTGCTTCCACCTGCATGGAAATTTCGTACGCTCCAGCCTTCGGAAAGTGAATCGTTCCCAGCCGATGTGAGGCGAAATTCGGGATATGCCAATTGCTGTTGGGCTCACCAACAGTTAAGCCGGTTGGAGCAAGCGGATGCCGAACTGATTTGTTGGCGGCGGTGACCTGTATTTGCCCGCCCGGTTCTTCAGCCTGAAAGCTGTAGGAAGCGTCTACTTGGTAATCGCCGGGCTCATCGATAAATAGTTTCCAGCCCGCCCTGTACGATGTTTTTATAAAGGCATGCGGAGGAACCGTGCCCTGGTGTTGCGCGCTGATCAATTCGCGGTCTCCAGCTTCGAAAACCACATTGCGCGGGTTCAGAGCAAAGCCGCTATCAACTGTTTTAGCAACCAGCCCTTCGCTGGTCGCAGGTTTGGCATTATACTCCAGCACCACCACCGCAATTAGCGGATCGGGCTGCTCCGCCGGCAAGCTGATTTCAGTAAACGCATCCTGGTGCTTCACCGCCAACGGACTTTGCAGTTTGTCGCTCAACACCCAGGCTTTGTCGGGTGGGCTGCTTATTCCCGTTAGGGGAAGCTTCCGGTTGAATGGCCAATTGTACACATGCAAATAGATTTTATAGCCGTCGCCGCTTGGCTTGCAGGTAATTTTACCCCAGTCGTGCTGGTTTTCGGGCAGGTCGAATGCTTCGGCGCTATAAATGGCTTCGCCGTTTACTTCGAGCCACTGCCCCATTTCGAGCATGCGCTGCGAAATTTCGTACGGCACCTTTCCATCGGCCCGCGGCCCAATATTCAGCATGTAGTTCCCGTTAAGACTCACATTGCCAATCAGCGCCTGCAGCAAGCCGGAAGTTGATTTCCATTCGGTATCGAGCTGGTGAAAACCCCAGGAATGCGCTACCGTTCCGGGCGATTGCCAGGGGTAGTCCAGTTTGGTGGTGCCCAGTTGATTGTCGCCCAGGGTGCGAAAATCAATGTCGTTGTCTTCTTCAATAGAAAGGCCCAGGCGCGAGTTCACCAGGCAGTCAGGTTGCAGCTCCCGGATCAGGCTTTTGAGCTGCAACAATTGTGCTTTGCTGACAATCGATTCGGAATGGTTGATCCACATGTCAAACCAAATCATCCCAATCGACCCGTAGTTGGTAAGCAACTCACGCATTTGCGGCATCACTTTTTCCTGCCAATACTGGTCGTATTGCTCCTCCGAAATCGGGTAAATCTCTTTGGAATGATCCCAGCCGTATGGATGCTCCCAGTCGACCCAGTGCGAGTAGTACAGTCCCAGCTTGAGCCCGTGTTTTTGACAGGCCTCGGCTAGTTCCCTGACGATATCGCGTCGTGGCTGGGTGTGGTCGGCCACATCGTAGTCCGACACCTGGCTGTCCCATAGGGCAAATCCATCGTGGTGCTTGGCAGTGAGGGTGACGTATTTCATGCCCGATTTTTTGGCCAGCAGCACCCATTCTTCGGGGTCGATCGCATCCCAGTCGAAGCGGTCGAGCAGGCTCAGGTATTCGGCTTTGTCAATGCTGTTGCGGTAGAAGATCCACTCGGCGTAGTTGTTGTCGTGGCGCAGTTTTTCCCCTTTCCAAACCCCTTCAGCACCACTGTATATTCCCCAGTGGATAAACATGCCAAAGCGGGCATCGACAAACCACTGGGCGCGCTGGTTGGTTTGCGACTGGCCAAAAAGTTGGGCGACAATAATTATAGAAAACAGTAGCGAAAGCAGACTTCGCCGAATAGCAACAGTTGGTTTGGATGGGCTCATTTTTTTGATTTAGTGAGTCGTTAGTTTGCAATTAATGAAATACAAGGATAAACATAGAATAATCCCTCGTGATTTTTATCTTGGTGAAAAAGCTCCATCTGCTGCGCTAACTTTAGTGAGAAGTAAGAAAAAATCTATCTTTCATATTAAGGACAGCAGATTTATTGAGTTAAAGCCAGAGAGTATTTAGGGCAGAACCCACTATCACGATTTCAGCCACTCAATGCGGAGCATAAAACAAAATGTTTATGCAAATATACGGAATTGATTTATCTATGGAAAAGTTCGATGTGAACTTTGTTGAAGCAAGAGGAAAAGTTAAGAACAAGGAAGTGAAAAACAGTTTGGTTCCCATATCGAGATTTTTGTCCGGCGTACCTAAAGATGTGACATTGTGTGCCGAGCATACAGGGGTTTATGGAGACCTGTTGGTTTATCTTTGCAACCAACTTGGCGTTCCCATAGCATTGGTCCCCGGCTATACCGTTAAACACAGCCTGGGGCTGATCAAGGGCAAGTCCGACCCTGTGGATGCCAGACGAGTCCGTGAATATGGTGAACGTTTTACAGACAAACTTGAATTCACGGAGTATGCCAAAGAGGACATGGCCGAACTAAAGCAACTGTACACGCTACGCGCCCAGTTGATCAAGTCACGAAAGGGTTTGTTGGCCAGCCAGAAAGGTTATCATCACCTTCCCATGCAGAGTCTTAGCGCCCACAGGCATCTTCAGGCTATGTTGGATGACCTGGATAAAGAGATCAAAGCAGTAGAACAGGAAATTGAGGAGATAATCAAGTCCAATGAAAGCATGAATGAGAATTATGGTCTGGCCAAGAGTGTCAAAGGCGTGGGACCTGTCATTGCCACGGACCTGTTGATCAAGACAGGGAACTTTGAGATCATTGACACCGCCCGCAAAGCTTCTTCCTATGCGGGGGTATGTCCTTTCCCCAATACTTCTGGCCAAATGGTCAGCAAGTCCAGGACAAGCCCTTTTGCGGATAAAAAACTCAAAGCCTTACTACACATGGGAGCCAGATCAGCAGTAAAACATAATAAAGACTATCGACTATATTATCAGAAAAAAAAGCTTGAAGGCAAGCCCCACTATCTGATCATGAACAACATCTCAAACAAAATGCTTCGCACAATTTACAGTGTAGTGAAGAATAAAATACCATATAGTCAAGACCACATTTGTCTTGATCCAAGAGAAAAAAATAAGAACAGCTCCACTAAAAAAGTGGCTTGAAAATTTGTTTTTTAACAGAGTATATGGAACAATGTGTACCACCAACAAATGTATAAAATGTTGCCGACTTCAAACCTCAGCGGCACCATACATTCACATTCCTTGTCAGATGCCGTTTGGTTTGGATAGTTGTCTGTTCGGCTATTTTCTCAGGAAGTTTCGGCTGTCCTATTCTTCTTCAGATTGATCCTCAAACGAATGAACCTCACATTCGTATTCCAGATCTGTAAACTCGTCTTTGGTGAGCCATTTTTCAGAAGTCGTCATGGAATAGTCATCGTTTCCCTTGTGTTTCAGCTCCCAAACAATTCCTTCGGCCTCTGGAAAGGACGCCTTACCTGCCAGTTGATCGCTCAGCAAGCGCTTAATCAAATTGTTTTCTGAAAGGCCATGGCTCAGTGCTTTCAATACCGTTTCCTTGGTAATTTCCGCCTCGTCATTCGGCTCTCCCTTCAGTTCGAACTGGACCACGTTTACCTTGGTCAGAGGAAATTTCCCGTTGTAGGCCTTGTACAACAACTGGTTGACATTGAACAACTCCTGATGAATGTAGATATCCGAATAATTTTCAGAGACCTTTTCACGCAGCATTTCGTGCGAAATATTATCAACCTGCCCCTCAGCCAAAACATCCGATAACTTATAGGCGAGCAGGATTGCAGCCGCCTCGTTCGGCTCAAAGTCAGAAATAGCCATAAAAAGGTATTCCTGAAGTTCAGCGGGTTTCAATTGCTCCGCATCCGGGTACTCAAATCTCGCCAACAGCTCCTTAAAGTCGTTGTTATTCCATGCTCCATCCAGCTCATCGGCCGTTTTCACATCTTTTATTTTCACTTGGTATTTCATTCCACTTGCTTTTTGGTTTCTACTTTATTCTAACCCGTGGGGAGGTGCATTGTTTTAGTTGTTTTGAAAGCCGGCAAACAAGCCCATCAAATTAACGACTGATAAGTGAAAAGTGGTGGAAATGAATGGAACGATTTGGGGTCAGAGGACGTTCTTCAAGCCTTTAACCCAACTTGAAAATTTACAATTGCAAAGTACTCTTATACCGC
>SWCA01001801.1_pt1 | contig 42768 bp, 43 predicted proteins | sample 4692961 | NCBI WGS metagenome assembly SWCA01 (sample SAMN10267275, study PRJNA491770) | bioreactor metagenome | isolation source: DHS bioreactor inoculated with | place: Japan: off Shimokita Peninsula
GGAAGAATGCAGGACATCATTTAAAAAATCATAATAATATCAAAAGTCCTATTTATGATGATCTTATCATAGATAGGACTTATTTAATATGTGGTCTGTAATTGACGGATACCTTTCATCCCTGGTTTTGACTGCGTAGAATAAGCTTACAATTATGCTTCATAGCCAAAAAGTGTTATCTGATTATTACCAGTCATACAAATTTCAATCTCTACAGCATCCAGCTGAATTGTATTGCCAAGCCCCAGCCCCGTATGCATTCCCACGAAAGAGGTCTGCAGGTTGTCAATTATTCCCCATGGATCAACTGCTGCTAATACTTCATCAGTTATATCCTGTTCAACAGGATTTGTTAAATAATCAAGTGTTCCAATTAGAGAAAGACTTATTTGCTGCAGTTCAATCCAATTATCTGCAGAATCAGGACTCCAGTAAAGGATCATTGAACTGGTGCCTACAGCTACTGTAAGTGCAAGACGGCAATAATATTTAATGACCACACTTTCAATTTGCAAACGGCTATATGAATCCGGCAGCATATGATAGTCTAATACGATTCTTCCCCTGGTCTGGGTGAGTAATCCAGAGTTCAAAGTGGCAAAGCTCCCGTTAGCTAGACCTGATGCATTTGCCACATTTATAAAATCACTTCTGCCATTAACGGGGACTTGTGCAGCATTTGAAGCACCAGAAGTATCACAGGCTAGTTCTTCATCAGATGTACTGACTAAAATGGCATTGTCCTGTTGAAGCCTGTAGGGGGAAGGAAAATACTGACTTACTGTGGCAAAGGGTTCAGTTATCCTTAGAGAGTAAACTATATTGCCGAGACCACTGCTTAATAAAATTGTTACTGCCAGTGGAGCTGATGCTTGAACTGCTGTGAGGAAAATACTCTTTTGCGACTCAGGTGTCCAGATAGGCTCTTCTACAGGCAAGATATTAAAGGTATAGTACTTAGTTATATTTGTACCCTTTTCCCTAATGATTAAAGCCTGCTGTCCATTCTGTAGCATAGTATTACTGCCTCGAATGACTTGCTTCATTATACAGCGCTCCTTTGCTCTCTTTATTATTAAAAGAACCCTGGGTCATCTAAACTAACGGATTATCCCTGGTTAAATTTCATACCCAAACAGGGTAATATTTATTGTTCCAGCGGCACTGGTTGTAAGTGAAATTGCTTCATCAGGTTCAAATCTAATGGCAGAAGGAAAGCTCTCACCATAGGTAGCCAGGGTGGCTGTTAAAACAATTGACATGAATGGCGCATTACTCGCCCTGTTTAACGTAACAATTAGGGCAGCAGGAGCAGAAGCTTCAAGGGCCGTCAGGAATATACTTTTACCGGACCCTGGTGTCCAGATAGGCGTATTGCTTTGAATTGTAGAAAAAGTATGAAACATAATAATATCTGATGGATATTCAAGTGTAAGCAAGGGACTTGATAAAACAATGCTTTGCAGTTTGGTGTTGTTGGTCATTAGCAAAACTCCTAAATATTTAATATTATGCTTCAATCCTACCTTCTATATCTCATTACAATGGAAGGAAAAGATAAGGTTATCAAAACCTTTAGTCTACACTGTTCAACATAGAAACTTACGAAATAATATTATTTTATATGATATTTATATTCTGTTTCTATGGCCCGTGTGATTACAATTAATAAATCGCAAACTTTCGAGGGTCGTGTGGCAACAACGCCGAATTCTATTGTAATTTTCCATGGCTTACAATACCAGAAATTTCTTGATTGGTTATATTGAAGGTTGCATTTTGAGAAATTATTTCTGCTACTTGTAAAATATACGTAAATGATTTTTCATGAAAATTTGCTAAAGAAGAATCACAAAAATTTAGTACTAAAGGTTCAATAGTATTAATTTTCTGTACAGTAGTCGGTATAGCTTCCGATGCCCTATAATTCCAATGTTCTAATACGCTTATATTTCCTGTGAGATTTGACTTTCTAACCAACCTATATACTATACTGAGTATTGGATTATAATCTTGAATCTGAAACTCCAAATTTTGAGAATAGTTAATAAGTACGAAGGGCATTTCTATATTTTTTGTATTTATTTTTACTACAGCTAAATCTATGGGTCGGTTATCTATTGTTAATTGACTTGGGAGATCAACTTCACATATGCTCCCACAATTTAAAATTATTCTCCCAGCATGTATTTGCATGGGTATTCCTCCTTCTTAACATGGTCCTTGTTGGTCTCTTCCACAATAAACTTGAGCCGTCATACTTTTTTGGATGATATCATAGTATGATTTCTCTGATAACTGGGCCTCAGTCAATTCCATTCTATAAGTAAAACAAGTATTAAATGCGGACTTTAAGCATTCACAATAGTTATAGACAAGCGGTTCTTTAATATTAGTGTCATTTACAAATGCCCTTCTAAAAGGCCATTCCTTGAGAACCTGGGTCGTCAAATCACTATAAATTTTTACTAACCTAAAGGTTAAGTTATTGAATCGACCTTCTTTTAGGATCGAGGTGATAAAACTGGAAAAGTTAATTAAAACACATGTGTTGCTACTTCTTGCTATATTAATTGTTAATTGTGTTAATACAACCGGTTGATCTTTTTTACTTAGGTGAAGCGGTAATACAGGATTAAATACTTCGCCACATTTTACATAAGGTACGAAGGTATTATTATAATTCATAAAATTGGCACCTTGCCCATTATGATAGCCTTGCGTCATGTAGAAATTAAGTGTAAATGGATCTAGGTAATTCACATTGGCACCTCCCTCAATATACTTTAACCCCTATGGTCTTTGACTACATTCATGTACTCCACTTATAACCGTAGCTGTAATACTTTTATTTGTAAAACCGTAGCTCTTAACACTGTTTGTCTCAATTTGTACAATTTCAAGTCTATAATCAATTCTTCCGTGAACGTGTTTATCCAAACAATCACAAAAATTAAGAACGGTTGGTTGATTTGTATCGACATTAGTAATTTCAAACATCTGAGAAGATTCAAAGCCAAATTCCCACTCTTGCAGAATTTGTCCATACTTAGAATATTTATCTTTTCTAACTAACCTGTACAAGATTTTTATTTTGGGGTTCACCCCTAATAACGTAAAATTTATAAACTCAGAAAACTTAACTAATACACATGGCATTGGAGTATGTGCTGTATTTACACCAACTTCTGCTAATATTATTGGTGGTTCACTTGCATCTAAGTTATCTGGTAAGACTGGTTGGAACACCCTCCCACAAACCACATGGGGTATATAGATTTGTTCAGTCATTTTCCTCCCTCACATTCTAATAATTATTCCAGTTGAAAAGCAACCAGCATTTATAACATAGTATGTAATATCAGCAATGCCTGTTACCTATTAAATAAGTTTAAACAATTCTATATTTAACCGCAGTCGAGTGTTATATTATAGATGACTTGCTGCTTTAATAAGAGCATCTGGGGCATTTGGTGATAATCAAAAAAAATCAGGCAAGATCTTTAAGTACCTGCCCGATGTGTAGCGAACTTTTTTCTTTTAATTAATAAAACCTACCCAGATCATTTACCGAAATCAATCAACTGCAGGAAGTCGGCCTCCCCCAGTAAGCCATTTTTTTGGTAGGCCTTGACTTTGATCTTATCTAATAAAGCCATCTTCTGTTCTGATGTTAAGGAAATGCCATGCTTTTCCAACCAATTTTCAATAGAAGGTGCCCCGCTATGCTTCCCTAAGACAACCTCTGTGGGCTGATGTCCAATTAGTTCAGGTAAATAAGGGCTTACCAGTAAGGGGTTTGTATTTTTTACGTTTTGGAACCAGCCAGCTACAATGCCAGATTCGATTTTAAAGATATCATCTCCTACAATGCCTCGATTGGACCTAACTGGGAAGTCCACTATACTTCTAAACAGCTTGGAAAGCGGATAAATTTGATCGTAATTTAGGCCTAGATCAATTCCATACATGGTTAAGAGGGAAAGGGCAATATCCTCATAGGAAGCATTCCCAGCCCGTTCTCCTGCGGCAGAAATGGTGGTATGCACCACATCTGCACCGGCAGCCAGTCCCATAATGCTGTTTGCACTGCCCAAACCAAAATCATCATGGAAATGCAGCTCAATGGGCTTATTGATACGGCGTTTCACAACGTCAATCAGATAAGGAACCGTATGGGGTGCCAAACCACCTAATGTGTCGACCACTGCAAGGGCATCCATGTGACCGTTGGTGGCTACCTGCTCAATTAGGTTCAGTACCCAGTCGATGTTGGCGCGGCTCATGTCAATGGGGAAAAACACAGTGTAAAGCCCTGCTTCTTTTGCCGCCTGTGTTGCCTTAATGGAGAGGTCAATGGCCTTTTCCAGGTTCCATCCATAAGCTTCACGGATCATTTGCTCGTTGGAAGGAATTTCTATTACGATTCCCCTTACACCACAATCGGCAGCCCGCTTCACATCGTCTACCATGCAACGTGCAAAGCCAAATATTTCAGGTCCGAAGTCTCTTTTTACAATTTCTTTGATGGCGGCCTCATCCTGTTTCGATACGGCAGGCATCCCAGCTTCAATTCGATGGATTCCTACTTCGGCCATCTTTTCAGCCAATCTCAGCTTTTGGTCTGTATCCATGATTAAACCGGCCTGTTGTTCCCCATCTCTCAGGGTAACGTCATGGAGCTTAATTTTATCCTGAAATTTAAAGTTTTGTGTCACTTCCTTCAAATGATTCCATTGACTTGTATACCACTTATCTGACAACCATTTCTCCATTTTGATTTCCTCCTATTTCTCTACAATTGTTTTCTGTGCCCCGTTAGATAAGCCTTTAGATAAATCTGCAAATTCGGTCAATACACACATCTGAGAATCCAAAGGATTCGGCTTTACTCACTTTCCCATCAAGTACCTCCATCAGCTCTGTTAACAGCTTAGCTCCTGCTTCTTCGATGGAGCTTTCCCCGGTAATTATTGTGCTTACGTCTAAATCCATATTGTCAATCATTCTTTCATAGGTCTCCCGGTTGCCCGTTACTTTGATGACAGGTGCAAGTGCATGACCCGTAGGGGTACCTCTTCCGGTGGTGAACATCACAACCTGGCACCCCCCTGCTATCATGGCAGTCACAGAAGCAATATCATAGCCCGGGGTGTCCATAATGATGGCTCCAGTTTGTGTCGGGATTTCAGCATACTCAACCACCTCAACCACCGGTCTTGTTCCTCCCTTGTATATACATCCCAGGGATTTTTCTTCTATGGTAGAAAGACCTCCGTCCTTATTTCCCGGAGTCGGTTGACCTGTTCGCAGATCCTGATTCACACCAGCTAAATGTAGCTCAAAGTCACGGCAAATTTCAATAATTTTATCATGAATTTCCTTAGAAGCTCCTCTTCGAGCCAGAATATGCTCTGCCCCAACAAATTCTGGAGTTTCGCTCATCATTGTCGAAGCCCCTAAGTCGACCAAGCGATCGCTTAGGTTCCCGACTGCCGGATTAGCAGCCAATCCAGAGGTTGCATCAGAGCCGCCGCATTCAATTCCCATCATGAGCTTAGATATATCACAGGGGACTCGCACCTGTTTCGAGGCTTCTTCACACATTTTTCTGGCAGCTTTAACTGCTTGATGAATGGTGTTTACTGTGCCCCCCTCTTCCTGGATGCCAAAGGAAACCACTGGCTTATTGGTAATGGCTTCAATAGAGTCCTTTACACTTCTGTGGGAGTGATTTTCACATCCCAGTCCAATAACAACCACGCCATATACATTGGGGTTAGCAGCAAAACCCTTTAAAACCCGTTGTGTAATATCTTCATTTCCCTTTACCTCAGCACAGCCAGCTTGGTTAATGATGCTGACGCTTCCCTTTACCTGAGAAGCCACAATTCTACTGGTTTCGCTGGCACAGGCACAGGTGGGCAGAATCAAGATGTGATTCCTCACACCCACTTTACCGTCTAGTCGTTCATATCCCATAAATTTCATCCGATTCCCTCCTACTCTATTTCCTGTTCGTAATTTCTGGGAAGACTCATGATATTTAAATGAGAGACATAGGCCCCAGCTTGAATATTCTCTGTTGCTGCACCGATGATTTCACCATATTTAATGACAGCTCCCTGATCGGTTATAGCGGTAATAGCCGCCTTATTCCAGGCAGGGATACTTTCGATGGCTGTAATGCGATTAAGTTGCCCTTGGCTCAGATACAGAATTTCTTCTCCTGCTTCAATTGCTATCGTTGCTGTTACCACATTGTCCTTATTACTTAGCATAATTGAATTTGCTTTCATACGGTCCTCCATTTCTAATTTCTACTGTTTTGAGATGAGAGAGTAAAATGCACTTTAAAAGTCATACATTACAAGGAGCTATGCCTTGCTATATTTTTTTCCCAGCCGCCAATTTTGTCTCAAAACCGTCCATTCCAGTTTTGACAGAACCATATCGTTTTGCTACATAGGTTGTGATAGCAGGCGTCAGAATTGTCGTCACTATTACAGCAGCAGCTATCTGGGTTGTAGCAATTTCCACTAAAGGTGCCATAGCAGGTACGGCCAGCGCCACTGCTGCTGGAGTGGCAACCGAGTTTCCTGCAGCACTGGAGGCAGCAGCCGCAGCGTATCCGGGTCGCTTATTAATATAACGATCTGCAAAAAACATGGGAATACCACTGACTACCACAACCAATATCCCTAGCAAAATTCCCGAAATACCTGCTGAAGCCACGTTAGCAAGATTGATCCCTGCCCCTAGACCAAAGGCAAAGAAGGGGATAAGAATAGACACCCCTGGGGTTAAAAACGCTTTAATCTTACCATCTAGATTACCCAGCACACATCCAAATAAGATAGGTGAAATGGCTGCTAAAAGACTCATGAACGGAATGTCAGCCATACCTGTGGCTCCTAGAGCTACTAATGTCAGAAAGGGTCCGTCATTAATATTCATGACAGCTTGGGATGCAATATCTGTGGAGTCACCAAACTCTCCGGCTAAAGCCATGAAAAGTCCCCCGTTGGAGTTGGTCACGCTACTGATGATTGCCAGCGTAGAGATACCTAAGATGCCACTTGGCCCTGCAAATCGGCCTACTGCAAAACCGAAAAGGGCACCGGCAAAGAATTTTGTTAGGAGCAATACGCCTCCCCGTTTAATAGCCGAGGGTGCATTTTTAAAGTCAATCTGTGCCCCTACGCAAACTAAAAAGAAAGCGATGGCTGGTGTAGCTGCTGCCTTAGAGAAAAAGGCATTGTGCAAACCACCTAGCTCCATAACCTGTGGAAAGAAAGTGTTGAGTACTGCACCAATTAATAACGGAACCACCATCAAGCCACCAGGCACTTTTTTGACGTTATCTAGTATTTTCATAATGACAACGATCCTCCTTATTTAATAAATAAAAATGTTTACTTTGACCGGTCACTCCATAATGGAGCAACAACCATGCCAAAAATAATTATCTTTTTTTAAGCTGGTTTAAACTGATGTATAAAAAAAATGAAATCGATTGCAAATACTGGGTAACCTTTCTCTCTTATCTAGGCTGAAATAAGGAATTTTTATTTTAAATTCTTAATTCTACGAATAAAATCAGGCATTGCCTGATGCACAAGGTTTAAAAAATATGGCATTATACAATATCATCTATTGTACAATGCCATAGCAAACCTTTTCCTAGCGATCAAAGGAATACATTTTCATTTTCCGTATCAAGGTGGTGCGATCAATGCCCAGCTCTTGGGCGGTATGGGTCTTATTCCCCTGGTTTCTTTCCAATGCCTGTTTAATGGCGGCCTCTTCAGCCGCTGCCAAGGTCATATTCTTTGGCTGCTGTGACCGGAACCGATTGGGCTGGAAGCAGTTTTGAATAAAGGGCAGTACTTTCTCATCAATCATACCTATTTTTTTAATTACAATCATCTTTTCTATCAAATTCTCCAGCTCACGAATATTTCCAGGCCAGCAATAGCCTTCCAGTATTCTGATTACCCCTGGAGAAAAGCCCGTTACCTGGCAGTTGAGCTTTTTATTGATTTTCTCTCGTATGCCCTCTGCTAGAATCGGAAGATCTCCCTTACGCTCTCGCAGGGGAGGAAGATTTAAGTTGAGCACATTGAGTCGATAGTATAGATCCTCACGAAAATTTCCCTTATTCACTTCTCCAAGTAAATTTCGATTTGTTGCCGCAATCACCCGTACATCCACAGGAATGACCCGCACATCTCCGATCCTCATTACCTCTTGCTCTTGTAGTACACGCAATAATTTAGCCTGCACGCCCTTATCAATTTCACCAATTTCATCCAGAAAGAGGGTTCCCTTATGGGCAAGCTCGAATAGGCCCATCTTTCCACCCTTTTTCGCCCCCGTAAATGCACCATCCTTATAACCAAATAACTCACTTTCCAATAGGGTAGGCGGCAAAGCAGAGCAATTGATGGCTACAAAGGGACGATGACAGCGCTCGCTTGCCCCATGTATAGACTGGGCAAACAACTCCTTACCCGTCCCTGTTTCCCCGGTAATTAAAACGGTCGAGTCGATCCTGCTGTACTCTTTGGCCATTTCAATGGTCGCCTGCATCACTTCGCTTATACCGATAATATGTCGAAAGGTGTATTTAGTCGTTAGTCGGCGATCCACCAGGTCCTGTCTAATACTGTTCTCCATATTGACAATTTCAGCTGCACGGTGGATAAAGGCAATAGCACCCTTCACTTCAGAATTGACCAGCATGGGGACCCGGTCTACGACCACCCCGGTGCCGAAAAAGTGATCAGTAGTTCCCATTTCCGCGTTCATCGTCTCAAGGGACTCATGAAGCCGTAATTGAGGAAACAGGCTGTCACATTGACGCCCGATACATCTGCTTGCTTCTGTTTTGAGAATTTGCTCTGCCACTGGATTCATATTGATGACTTCATTACTCTGATTCACAACCACAATCCCGCTTTGAGAAAAATCCAAAACGGTTTTTAATATTTGATGCCGATTTTTTTCCCGCCTTTTCGCATAGAACAGAGAAATGGCGTTTTCAATTGCCTGTTTCACTGAGGGTTTCTGGGAATGAAGCATCTCGTACTGTATGTTAAGCTTTTGCAGCTGGTCCTGTATTTCAATTCCCCAGCTTCCCCCAATTAGCAGCTTCATACCTGAATCTATGGCGCATTGAGTACGAAAGGAAAAGTCATTTACGCAATCCACCTGAAAATAGTGTAGATCTAACCCCAAAGACTTGTTAATTTTTCTACATCCATAGATAAACTCTTTACTTTCAATAATACCAATCGGTCCCTTAAAATCCTTATAACGCCACAGGAGTTCAAAGAACTCAAAGCCAGTCAGCACAACCCTGACCACTTCTACATCCACATTATCTTGAATCTCCTTGGCTAGATTTCCTCGGGCTATTACAATTTCAATTCCGTGCTTTTTTAGTTTCTGTGCCACCTCCACAGCATTGGCTGTTCCTACCTTGCGAATAATAATATCAATTTTCATTTCTTGTGCAATTTCAGCCGCATATCTGAGTAGCTCATCATAGGGTAAAAGTACGGCAATTCTATTCTTAATGCTTTCCTTCATCTTTTCGCCCCCATTCTTTATCAATCGCTCTTTTGAACCAGTTAAACCCCTAGGTAGAATGCATGGTATCAATCCCCTATTACAGGGGGAAGTCTGGTATTTCTGATTTAAAAACAATGCCCTCCCTTATGTCATGACATAAGGATTAGCTATAATTTGCCTTGATGAATTAAGCGAAATTGTTTTAAAAAAATAAATGGGAAAAAAGCCTGCAGCAGCTTCCAATTTTAGGAGTTGCAGACCGTATGACTAGAATAAAGGGTATCATAGCTTTACAAACTCATCTCGATATATCACTTCTGCATTGCCAAACGTTTTCCTTCTTGTATTTTTTGTAAATAATTGAATATACGAAGAACATTGGGTGTTTCGTTTGCCCTCCCTTTATAAAGCAAAAATCTACTAAAGAGGAAGAAATTACAGCCTTTGGATAGGAGAACGCCACTATAAAGTTATTGGATAGAATTAGGAGTGACAAAGGAATCTATTTTGATTATAATGGGGTTATTAGAACTGTAGCTAAGGAAGTTCTTTTGAAAAGACCCTATTTAATAAAAATGCCCAATGAAAATTGGACAGTTGCATAACAAGCCTCTAGTTGAGGGAATACCATTTGCAATCGTACTTTAAATAGTACATGTTATATTAATGTGTTCACTAGCTTTTTATACAAATTAGGGAGGGAACATCATGAAAGCTTTAGTAACAGGATTTGATCCATTTGGTGGTGAAATAATTAATCCATCATTTGAAGCGGTGAGAAAAATGTCCCACCGAATTGAACAATGCGATATTATTAAACAAGAAATACCAACAGTTTTCTATAAGTCTTTAGAGGTATTAGAAACAACTATAGAAAGAGAAAATCCAGACATTGTAATCTGTGTTGGTCAAGCTGGAGGGCGTTTTGAATTATCTATAGAACGGGTGGGTATTAACCTCAATGAAGCCCGCATTCCAGATAATGAAGGACAAAAACCCCTTGGCACCACCATAAAAGAAGATGGAGAGAATGCTTATTTTTCAACACTGCCGAACAAAGCAATTCTTAAGGAAATGATAGAAAACAATATACCGGCAGTTCTTTCTTATACAGCAGGCACATATGTTTGTAATCATGTACTATATGGATTGATGTATATGATCGAAAAAAAATTTCCCAATATCCGCGGTGGATTTATACATGTTCCTTACTTACCAGAACAGGCTCTTTTAAAGAAAAAAACACCATTCATGTCATTGGATATGATAACAAAGGGCTTGGAGCTCGCTGTAAAAGCAACTGTAGAAAATAAAGAAGACATCATATTTCCTGCCGGTGAATCACATTAGAGGGGAATGATGAGTCCTTGGACTTTTTTCTTTAAATAAAAATTATATTTGAATAGCCTGTTTAAGTACTTGTCCGATAGGCTCGTTAAAGGTAACGGCTGCTCTTTTATCATATTGTGTTTGAGATTTATTTATTAGAATCAGCTTATGTCCATTATAATATTCAACCAAACTGGCCGCTGGATAAACCGTTAAAGAGGTGCCTCCGATAATTAGTACGTCTGCCTCTTGAACATACCTTATAGCACTGTTTAATACGTTCCTATCCAGGCTTTCCTCATATAAAACTACATCGGGCTTCACTATTCCACCACATTTATCACATAGGGGTATCGTTTCTGATTTTATTATATAATCAAGGTCAAAGAACTCATCACAATCCATACAATAATTTCGATAGATAGAGCCATGTAATTCAAGTACATTTTTAGAACCTGCCCTCTGGTGAAGTCCATCAATATTTTGGGTGATTATTCCTTGAACCTTACCTATTTTTTCAAGTTCGGTAAGGACAAGGTGGGCATCATTAGGCTTGGCATCTTGATATATCATTTTAGATCTGTAGAATTGATAAAAATCCTCTGTTTGTTTCATGAAAAAGCTATGGCTTAGTATTATTTCTGGAGAATATTCAAAACTACCAATATCACTGTAAAGACCCGTGGTTGATCTAAAATCAGGTATGTTACTTTCAGTAGAAACCCCCGCGCCTCCCAAAAAAACAATATTATTACTTTCTTTAATTATCTTTTTAAGTTTTTCTATGCTCATTCTCAATCCTCCTCTATTAAGCACAAAGCAAAGCCTTTGCAATCACCGCTTTCCCCACACCTAATACCCTAGCTAACTCACAACTAGATTATAAAACTTTTCAGAATTTCAAGTCAACTCTTTATAGTGTATAAATGGTAACTAATTTCAGGGTTGACAAAAAGAGATATTATCCCTATTATTAGAGATAATTAAAGTCTTTAATATCTTTTTAGGAGTTGTTTATATGAAATATACAAAAGCAACAAACTACGCTCTTCACACGATGGTATACATGATTGAACATGGGCAAAGCGAAAAATTAAGTGTACACACACTGGCTGAGTACTTCAATGTGTCCGTTACCTACCTTTCTAAGATTTTAACGCAGCTTGTAAAGGCTGGTTTAATTGAGTCAGCTTCCGGTGTAAAGGGCGGCTACGTTTTGCATAAAAAGATAGAGGACATTTCTTTTATGGATGTGATCAGGGCCACAGAGGGTACCGGTGCATTATTTCATTGTGGCTTACAGCAAGAAAGCAAGTGCCCTATTCATAAGGTGATGGCAGAAGCAGAAAACGTGATGGAACACTATCTACAGGAAAAAAAGCTTTATAAAGTAGCCCAAAATAGCACGTCCTGTCAAATGGACGGAGAATAATCTTTTAACGTATTGAGAATAATTTGAGGTTTTTTCATCTCGTTATTGCAGATATCTTTAATATATTTTTCATACTCCGCAATCCCTATTTTTGTAATTTTCTGGCACTTTTATTTTATGATTTTGTTCAGTAAAATTCTGCAAGCCATGGAAATCTTCATCTACATGTAAAATACGGCTTGATAATTCATCCATTACAATATAGTCGTCCTCCGACCATTCTGATACGGGTAAGCTTTTATAGCCTTCCCAATCGTCCCAAGGCTGCATGGGGATCTTTAATAGGGAATTAGCATCAAGAATTAAATTACACTTCAGATATTCATAGCCCCACCAGTTAAAAATTCCGAATAACTCTGGATTTAATTTCTTTTGACGACACATCATCCAGGCTCTGGGAGCAATAATAAAATATTTATCATCTACATCTAAAGGATTGAAGGATATAGTAAGTTCTTTTTGTTGAAAGTCATCAAGTTGAGAATCCACTAGTATCCATCTTTTTTCATTTTCATTCCAGTATTCTAAGACCCAATGATCAATATATTTTCCCGTTTCCAAATAGGAAGCAAATCCGCATCTTGCCCTTGCAGGAATACCTGCCTCTCTGCATAGTGCTACAGCCATTACGGAAAAATCTCTACAAATTGCTACCATCTTATCCTTCAGCTGTTTTTTATCTGATACATGTCTAAATCCTTGCTTGTTCAAAAATATTAGCTTTTCTTCAACACTTCGAAGCCTAGGCTCTTTATTCCTTTCCTCTTCAAGCTGTAGACCGTATCTTTCGGCCCAATGTTGGTGTATCAATATATTCTGTACAATTGATACAATGCTTGGAATGTCTTTAGGTAAATTTGTGATCATATGTTTCATTGTTATTATTTCTGTCATAATACCATGTTGACGATAGAACTCAATTATCTTATTCAAAATAATACCCCATTCCTTCCTTTATTTAATAAGGACCCTCGATGATTTAAGATTATTATATCATTTTTAATAAATGGAATAGGGAATATTTTCAATTTTATTTTTTTACAATAAAAATGTATGCAGGCTCTTTTAGGAGCGATTGAAATGTTTTTTGTATTATTTCAAATCCAGCATCTTTCATTTCTTGTTCCATAAGTGATGAAGGAATTCTTATATGCGTTGGCGGACCGTCAATGATGCTTTCTTTTTTTTCAAGTTCAAAGCATAGGAAGTACCCACCTTTTTTAAGCACTCGTTTAATTTCCTGTAATATATCCAATAAGGGGGTTACCTCATGTAAAACTAATGATGCTAGTACAATATCAATTGAATTATCAGGTAATGGAATATTATCAATAGTCCCTCTAACCAATTGAATGTTTGCGATATTCTCATCATGGGCCTTTGAATCAATAACATCTAACATTTTTGAATCCATATCCAGTGCATAAACTAATCCATCAATCATTCGAGCTGCTGGAATTGCTAAATAGCCTGTACCTGCACCTAAGTCTAAAATACTATCAGTTTTTTTAATGGGCAGCATTTTTAACAGCTCCTCCGGGGGACAAGATTTTTGTCTTTCAGACTTATCAAGAAACTCAATTTTTTTGGCAAATTGCTGCATTTCTTTTAAATCATGTTGATGTTTTTTCATGTTTTTCCTCCTTAAAATCATACCTTTATTATAAGCCTCATGAGATTGCAACTAAATTATGCCCCGCTCCTTCTATTGCCCTTATTACACCCATAAATGAAATGCCTTTTTTTACGCAAAACATCGCTACCATTCATCTCTAGAGTAGATTGAATAAATTATCCTATAAAAAAGGATATTATAGACTGTAATTATCTATAATTGTATAATACTAAATCATTTCTTGTCAACTCTGAATAGTAAAATTACTAGCATACTTTTTAATATACCTATGGACCAGAGGCTTCTGAGGGGACCAGTCCTTTTGTCCCTCTCTGCCCAACAGCTTTTTAAATATCCTTCCTTATAAACTGGAAAATTCCTATTGAAGCGGTAATTCCAATCCACAGAAGCAATAATAGAATACTCATCGCATTTCCCAATAGTTCATATAAGTTTTCAGAGACAATTCCAGATAAACTGTGCAAAGATGACTGAGGTAAAATTGGTAAAATCAGTTTTTGTATGTTCTCTGGACCCATTTTAATTAAGGCAGGAATAAACATAACAACTAAGGAAAAGGTAATTCCTCCTGCACTGCTCCTAAAGATAAAGGTTGCTGCTACAGTCAATAAGCAATAGAAAACCGGCATGACAGCACTTCCTATTATAAGCTGTACTAAAGAATTGTCTTTAAGTGAAGCCATTGGGATTCCATTGGCTACTAAAACTAATTGCCCTGCAAAAAATGTTGTGAAGGTGACAAGTAGACTTATTACTCCTGCCAATAAACAGTAGGTAAGAAACTTACTGTAATAAAATCTTTTTCGATCTGGCGTTACTGCCAAAGAAACATGAATTAATTTTGTTGAAAATTCATTTGAGATGGAAAGGGCAGTAAAAATTATTAACATAATGGCGGCAACGTCTATCCCCAACATACTGGCAGATATTATGTCAGTTGGATTCATCTCTGCTATTGATTTTCCTTGGGTTACATTTGTTGTAAGTGAAAAAATCAAGCCCATGGCTAAACTAGTGATCAATAATATTCCCAAAAAGGTCGTTGAGAATTTAAGAAATATAATTTTTTGATACTCAGCTTTAATTAATTTTTTTAATGAAACTTTTTTCAATTTAGAAGTCATCTATCATTATCCCTTCTTTGTATTCGTATTTTGTTGGGAAATATAATCAACTTTACCATCTGTAAGCTCTATAAAAAGCTGTTCCAAGGAGGGTTGAACTTTTGTAAGCTCAAATATTGCAAGGCTACTTTCTTTTGCCGTAACCCCTACCTCTTCCATCTCAAGATTTTTAACAATTAAAGGATCCAGCTCCATATGCTGAATGAAAGCTCCCTTTTTTCTGAGCAATTCTTGCAATTTAAGATTATTTTCACTTCTAACTCTTAAATAGCTGCTATAGCTCTTTTTAGACATTTCCTCTATAGTTATATCTGCAATGAGCTTTCCTTGAGCCAGAACGATGAACCTTTCGGCTATAGCCTGAATCTCGCTCATTAAATGGCTTGATATTAAAACAGCTTTTCCTGACAAGGCTAAATCTTTAGTTAAATTACGAAGCCACTTAATACCATCAACATCTAAGCCATTAAAGGGTTCATCTAATATAACCGTCTCAGGATTTCCAAGGAGTGCTGCTGCAATCCCTAAACGTTGCTTCATTCCCAGGGAATATTCTCCTATTTGCTTACTCCTTACCTTTTCTAATCCTGCTTTTTGAAGCATTTCATCAACTCTTACAGATGAAATACCACTTATTGTTGCTATTAATTGCAGATGCTGCTCTGCTGTTAGCTTTGGATTGACTGCATCTGCATCTATTAGTGCTCCAATTTTAGAAATGGGCTGCTCCAGGTCTATATACTGCTGTCCATTAATCTTTACCTCTCCATTAGAGGGCCTGGCCAAATTTAAAATCATCTTCATTGTTGTTGATTTACCAGCTCCGTTAGGTCCTAAAAAGCCCGTTACTACCCCGGACATGATATTAAAGGATAAATTATCTACAGCAATCTTACCTCGATAATTTTTGCTAAGATTTTTTATTTCAATCATGATGCTCCTCTCCCTTCTTATTTTTATCAATTGCCTGATAGCCCTCCATAGCCTTGTCAATAAATTCATCCGTAAACTCCATTAATCGACGATCTTCTTCCGGCCATTGATCGCGATTATTATAGGCTACTTTATGAGCATTCAGTAAATCTAGTTTGCCCTTAGTAATATTTGTAACCATTCCAATCCATCTTTTTGCAAAAGCCCGCCCTTCTTCTCCTTTAGGGTCACTACCGTTAAAAATATGTGTAGTGGCTTCTAATATAAGGGACTTCCAACTCCAGTAGGTTTCTATTATTTCCTCAGTATTTTCATAGTATTTCATAAAGATGCTTTCTGTGTTATCATCATAGTGAATTTCTTTATATTCAAGAATTATATCTTTATTCAAGGAAATCATCAATTGAACCAATTCACCAGAAAATACACCCTTTTTCTTTTCTAAATTTTTAATACTTGCCTCAATCAATGATATATTCATCTTAATATCCATTAATTTTTGATAAAAAACCTGCCGTTGTTTCTGAAGAACATAAGCAATTTGATCGGCTGTAACTGCTTCAATAACCAGCTCCTTAATTTCCTTGATAGGAAGACCCAGGGATCTATAAAATAGAACCTGCTGCAATTTAGCTAAATCTGACTCATCAAAAAATCTACGTCCATTTGTTAGTCCTTTTTTTAATGGCACAAGCCCAATATTATCATAATATTGTAATGTCCTTATAGACACACCTGTTAAATTTGCTATCTCACCTATAGAAAATTTCTTCTTTTCATTCATTACATTCACTCCTCATTGTAATTAAATCATATTACGTAACGTCATATGCAATAGGCTTCATTGATTTTTTATATTTTATGTACAATCGCAAAATTTTTAAAAATATTAATTCAATCCTCTAAACAAAAAATCCCTCAACCGATGTTAAGGGATTTTTCATATTAATTTATCTTCTAATTCTAGTACCTTAGGTAACCTAAAATGATAGACATCATTCCTCAGGCTTTATCTTATCTTTCAGGTGACGCAAGGTATTAGCTGTTTTATTACAGTTATCCCTTTTATTACAGTTATCAGTTTTCAAAAGACCCCATTAGGATCAGACTCTATTCTTAAACAAGACCTCCGTCTATCCTTATTGCTCTTGGTAATTTAGCTCCCAAATAAATCCAAAGGGATCTTGTACCTTAGCATAGATAGATCCCCAAAAGGTAGACTCCATCTGAGAAATAATAATACAATCCTTTTTTTTGAATTGATCGTAGATAAATCTAATGGCATTTTCTGATTCTACTTCCAGCCAAATAGAAAGTGTATTCCCATTGGTCAAGGTTTGTTTATCTATTACGTCACTAGCCGAAATCTGCATTTCACCAAAGGCCATGGTAGCATTCATGATATAGTCTTTTTGCTCGTCATTAACTTCCATATCGGCCTCTCGATAGGTTACCATTTCTAGAATTTCTACCTTAAATACATTAGTATAAAAGCCTAATGCTTCTTTGCAATTTCCTTTAAAATACAGGAAGGGAAGTATGGTTTTTATCATATTACAGCCTCCTTAGATTTTTCTATATTATACCATATTTTGCGAAAAATTCTCATTACCCAAAATTTATATTAAATGAATGGATAGCACTGTCTCTGGAGTAGCTTGAAATTCTTTTTAATAAAAACTAATTTTTACACAGAAAAGCTAGGGAATCCTTGTAATTTCCCTAGCTTAAAATCCTTTTCCATGTTAGATATGCTCAAACCTACCTGTGAAGAATCTTAATACTGGTGGTTCATAAGTAAACTTCAAGCCTTTTATTTGGTCTCTTCTCTTATATGTTGTAATGATTGCTTCTGCTACGTAATCTAAATGTGCATAGCTATAAACTCTTCTTGGTAATGTTAATCTTACCAACTCTAGTTTGGGAAAATATTCCTTACCTTCTTTATTTCTACCTGCAGAGACGTTCCCTCTTTCCATTGTTCTAACTCCTGATTCAATAAATATCTCAGCTGCTAAAACTTGCGCTGGGTACTGCCCCTGTGGGAGATGTGGTAAAAACGCCTTAGCATCTAGAAACACTGCATGACCGCCTATTGGTCTAACAATCGGAACTCCTGCCTCAATTAACTTGTTTCCCAGATATTCAACTTGCTCAACCCTATGTTTGATATAATTAAAATCTAAGGCCTCTTTTAACCCAATCGCAAAAGCTTCCATATCTCTGCCTGTCATTCCACCATAGCTTGGCATACCTTCATATACTACTACCAACGCTGAAGCTTTGTGATATAGTTCTTCTTCATTCATGGCTAAAAAGCCACCTATATTTACAATGCCGTCTTTTTTGCCAGACATTGTGGCTCCATCAGCATACGAGAACATCTCCTTAACTATTTCTGCAATAGATTTTTCAGCATATCCATCTTCTCTTTTCTTGATGAAATAGGCATTTTCTACATATCTTGTACAATCAAACATCACTCTTATTCCATGCTTTCTTGATAATGCATAAACATCTCTCAAGTTTTTCATACTAACTGGCTGACCTCCAGCTAGGTTTACTGTTATTCCAACACAGATATATGGAATATTCTCTGCACCTACTTTATTAATTAAGTCCTCATATTTCTTTAAATCTATATCGCCTTTAAAAGGTACATCTTCTTTGTTAGAAATATGGGCCTCATCAATAATAACATCTACAAAAGTTCCCCCGTTCATTTCTTGATGAGCTCTAGTAGTGGTAAAATACATATTCCCTGGTATATACGTATTAGGTCTAACTAATATTTGTGATAATAGATTCTCTGCACCTCTTCCTTGGTGCGTTGGAACAACATATTTGAATCCCATTATTTCCTGTACTGTTTTTTGCAAATGGTGGAAGTTCTCACTTCCTGCATAGGCTTCATCACCCATCATAAGTCCTGCCCATTGTCTATCACTCATAGCATTTGTCCCACTATCTGTTAGCAAATCAATATATACATCTCTCGAGTTAAGTAAAAAAGTATTATAACCCGCCTTTTTAATAGCTTCAACACGTTCTTCCTTTGGCAAAATTCTTAAAGGCTCTACCATCTTTACTTTGTAAGGTTCAGGCATATACTTCATATCCATTTTTAATTCCCCCTTGTATTTGAACATAATTTTATTTTGCTATTCTACATAAAGATATTTGCAAACATCATGCCAAACCTTTAAGGGTGGATAAATACAATTACTATGCTAAACTAAAATTTAGCCATGTTTTACATCTGTCATTATTATTTACAATTGGAAAATATAATTACAATATTGTATAAATTATTTACAAGTTTTCATATTTCTTAATTCGGTTAACAACAGTTGTATGGGATATATTTAGGGCCTTTGCAATTTCCCTTGATGAATGAAATTGTTTTCTTGCACGTGTAATGTACTTATATTCCATTGCTTTAACTATCTCTGGTAAATTTACAGGAAATTTTATATCTTCCTTACTGCCAATTATATCCTCTGTTTTATTAAAATCTAATTTTTTAGATATCATCAATTGTTCAACGTCTATTGATTCCTCTGCAAATATTACTGCTCTTTCTATAACGTTTTGCAGCTCCCTTACATTCCCTGGCCAAGAATATTCCTTAAGCATCTTTAAAGCTTCCTTGGATATTTTTAAGTTTGGCTTGCCTGCACCTTTACCCAAAAGTTTAGTAAAATACTTAGCCAAGATCGAAATGTCTTCCCTTCTCTCCCTTAAAGGAGGAATATTCACAGGTATGACATTTAGCCTATAATATAAATCTTCTCTAAACGTCTTTTCCTTTACCATATTAAACAAATTTTTATGGGTTGCCGATATGATTCTAACATCAATAGGTATTTCCTTACTTCCACCAATTCTTCGTATTTGTTTTTCTTGTATTGCCCTTAACAGCTTGGCCTGTAAATGAATGGGCAATTCTCCTATTTCATCTAAAAAAATACTTCCTCCAGTGGCTAATTCAAAAAGCCCTTGCTTTCCCGTCCTGTTGGCTCCTGTAAAGGCTCCTTTTTCATAACCATAAAACTCACTTTCCAAAAGTGCATCGGGTACAGCAGAGCAGTTTACAGCTACAAAGGGTCCGTTTCCTCTATTGCTATGTAGATGAATTGCTCTGGCAAATAACTCTTTACCTGTTCCTGATTCGCCTAAAATCATAATATTTGCTTCGGTTGTAGAGACTGACTTGGCAAGGGAAATAACATTTTTTATGCTGTCCGATTCCCCCATAATGTCTTCAAAGTTTATCATAGAAGGGCCTGAAATAGTTTGTATTAGTCTCCTAACATCAGACATTTCCTTGAAAATTAAAAGAGCCCCTATTTTGACACCCAGATTATTCTTTATCAGCTTGATATTTAGTATTAAATTTACCTTTCTATTTCTTATCATTGTACTTACTTCAATATTATCTTTGTCAATGATATTAATGTTAGGATTATATACTTCTTTAGGTATGATAAAATTAATATCAGTGTCTTGATCTTCTTGACTTATTCCAAAAAGCCTACTGGCCTTGGAGTTATAGTATTCTATATTTCCCTGCTGATTTACTGCAATGATTCCGTCAGTCATCGTATTTATGATAATTTGAAGCTCCATGGCTACCTTTTCTGAATCCATCATATCTAATTCTGTGATATCTAAGATTTCTTTTATTTCATTCTTTATCCACTTTCTAAACTCATGCCATGCTATTCCTTCCCATTCAACCTTAACTGATATATAGGGTGGATTTATCTCCATGGTAAGAATATTCATATTTTTAGAGGCTAAAGCAGCTAGTATTTTATGGGCTACGCCTACCTTATTCTCTTTAACTAAAAATTTTATTTTTTTACTGTTCAAAGAGTCACCCCCGTAGTAGACAGATTCTCTGCATCGGCAGTAGATAAAAAATAAATCTATATACCTTTACATTCTTTATAATTTCCAGTAATTTCATTGTATCAATTAATTTAATATGCTACAACCAACTATTATAATCCTCCCTACCTTCGATATTTACTTCTTTCCCAGTATATTAAACATATTGAGCTATTAATTAGTGATATTTTTTAAATTATAAGAAAATATATAGCAAAGCACCACCATAAATGTTACAATAAAAGGAAATATAACCTTAATTATCCATATATTAAGGTCAAAGTGAGGTTAAGCCTAACTTGGCGTGGAATTTAGGAGATACTTAGATTTTTGGTGTCTCTTAAAATAGAAACTAACTATAGATGAATAGGAGGTGGGACTAAGTTAAGTAAAATCTATTAAATTATGGGAGGAAGTAAAATGAAAAAAATGCTAAGTGTAATGCTAATTGTTATTTTGGTTATGGGGGCATCCTTAGGTGCTTTCGCAACAGAAGCCAAAGATGTTTATTCTGATGAAGCTATTCAAACTACGGATATCATTAATTCTGAAGATGTTAATTATGAAATGCCTAATGAGGATTTAAGTGGATTGACCCTAGATAGCTTTAGCGCACCCTTATCTGAAAGTCACGAAGGTATTGAATTAAAAAATATACAGACTAGAGGGACATGGCTGTTTAATGATCCATTTGGAATAGTAAATGGAAACTTATCATCAGCTGCTGATTATTATATAGTCGAAAACACTTCTGATGTGTTTGCATTTTTAAAACTAACAGCAGATGATCCTAATCTTTTGGCTCTTCTGTATTATGTGAATAGTGATGGTACGCTAGGAAACAGCACAGGATTTGGGGTTTATGCCAATGAACCAGCTGTTGTTACTGGCCTCCCTACTGGAACATATGCTATTATTATCGGATCAGCTGATGGAACTGCAAGGGGTTCTTATCGTTTGCATTGGAATCGTTCAAACCCGCTTCCTCAATCAAATGAGTCAGCAAATCTTCTTAGTATCAGCGAAGATTTATTACAAATCGTTATCTATTATAAAGATGATAAGATATTAAGCAATGGAGACAATTTAGTATCTGATTTAGAATTTGAAGCCAGAAGAGATTTTATTGTTCCAAATGGATATGCCCATATAACATCACGGATTTACAGTGTATATGAAACAGGAAATATGTATACAGGCTCTTTTTCATATGAGGATTTTACACCATATTCCACAGATAATGCTTTAATAATTGAAATAGAAAGAGCTGGGTATTCTTATATCGATCGTTACTATCAAAATATTAATGGAGATGTAACAAGCTGGATGCGTTGGGAAGATCCTGTAACAGGTCTAACCACACCAAGAACTTTGGGAGATGCTCCAGATGATGAATATTACGGTCCACACTATCTTGTTATCGATCTTGATACTAATCAAGTAGTAGATTTTGTAAGTGTATTTAACTATTTCTATGTAATTCATGGCAGAATACCCACAATGAGTAATCTTACTCAGATTAACTAAATATTTACTGTTCTATAGCCATTTAATGGTAACTACTTCAATAATTTGTATCGATTTGAAAATATAGTTAAAGTATTTGAAAAAAATTACGATATTATAGATACAGGGTTAATAACCTTAATCAATTGAATGAAAGGAGGTCTTGTATGAGAATTGCTGGAATTTCTAATTTCTATGTTCCTACAATCAATAATCGCTTGGATTTAAGTAATGTTAAGCGTGCTGAACTTGAAGTAAGCAATACACCCGAACCACATATCAAAAGTGTATATACCTATGAAGGGGGGAGTGGAACATACTCTAATAAATCAAAGGGTGAAAACATAGAAAACCTGCTCAAAATACTTAAAAATATTAAATCAAAGGAATGTGAATGGCAGAGTGATACAATGACACTACCTACAGGTGAAATATTTCAATTTAAGTATATTAACTCAGTAAATTTACGCAAGGGTAATATGATTGATACGAAAATTTAATCATAGGCTACAATAAACAAGGAGTATGTCAAAATAGATATACTCCTTTTCTTATTTGAGAAAGCAAAGCCCAACTATGAAAAAAACAAGCGATCAGCTTTTCTCTTTTTTAATTTTTAAAAACCTATCATATTCAGCCATTCGCTTATATAACAAATGAATCATTGGAGTGATAACAACTAATATTAATATACCAAATAGATATAACTCTGGCATTATAAATATTCTAACCCCTCTAAAAAAAAGGTTGCCACTTACATAAACTAATAAAGTTATAAAATAAACGGAAAGATACTTGATGTACTTGGGTATATGCTTTCTTATCAATACTTTTATATAAAGCAATTCAATTATAATTGATGTGATGACAGCAATACATATTGAAAAAATATACGATGAAGGCTCTTGAAAAAATGTATTTCCAGATATCCAATCAATAAAAAAAGCAATTAGCACACCAGTCAATAAAGCATATAAAAGAGATTTCAAATTATATTTAATCATATTTCACCTCATACCTAGAAAAATTTTAAACGTGGTAACATAGTTTTTTGATACTTCCACTGTAGATTCAGTGTCATCAAATGTGATAAGCAAACGTCTGTTAAACCAAGGTGCTATAGTGCTTACTTTGTTGATATTTACAATGAATGATCTACTTGTTCGAATAAACTGGTCATCTGGCAATCTGGCTTCAACTTCATACAACTTTTCTTTAATCTTGTACTCACCCTTTTGGGTTTTACAAAAAACATATGAAGAACGTGCCTCAAAATACAATATATCAATAATATCTATCACATGATATGTTTCATCTTCTACGCCGATGATCCGATTAGTTTGCGCACTAGGAGTTAGAAGTTCAATAATTTGTATCAACTTATCAAGTTCATTACTGCGAAATACAAAGCATGGAAGGTAATTATTTTCATATCCTTGTTCTACTAGATAGATATCAGGATGATCATAGAAAGTTATCCCCATATACTTGCATTTAGTGATAATTTCTTCTCTAATTGAATCTTGGCATACCAAACCTAGTTTCATAATTTCTCCTTTAGACTCTGTTCTTATTGATAAATAATTTAATAAATGAATATAACAATATGGACATTATTATCCATATCACATAATTTCCAATGTATGTGTATACGGTATTAACTCCTTTGATTGGCAGTTGTCCTCTATTTATCCAAGTAGTATTTGTGAAATGGTCCATTTCACTTACAACCTGTCCACTGTAGTCAACGATCATGGACATACCATTAACTGTTTGGGTAATAACATTAGAACCATTCTCAATTCCCCTAAAGGTACCTACAATAGCATGGTATGGAGAAATCTCTTTCCAGTCTGCTGATGGAATAAATAAAGAATCTACATTAAGTGTACCAATTTGGCTAACGGTTTGAGGAAAATCTTTATCCCAACAAATGATACCTGAGAGTATACCGTATTTGGTGTCAGCAGCTTTTAAAACCCTATTACCTTCCACTGATCCTTCAAACATATTACCACCATACTTATAGTGTTCTATCATTATTGTACCATTATCATTGATAATATAAAGCACATTCTCGTGCTTATTGGGAGGCCTATTTAATACATATAATGTCGTAACAATAATAATATCTTCTTCATCTGCCAATTTTGATATCTTTTCAAGGACTAAATCTTTTTGTTCATATGATACTACAAGAGTTGCCTCGCTATGCGCTACCACCTGGGCCCCTTTTTCAGCCTCCTGTCTTGTCAATTTCAACGCTTTTTCAAGATTTTCTTCAGATTTTTCTTTGAACTCCTCTGGATTATTCTCAAAATATGAAAATAGGTCTGCAGTTTCTTGAACAGTACGATCTAAAGTATGAAGACCTGAAACAGTATATGAATGACTTCTATCTACGCTATATAAACGTATACTACCAAAGATAAGAACGATACCTATGGTTGTTAAAAATCCTACTGAATATCGATTAATTAAGTTATTTTTATGATTTTTGATGAGCCAATAAAGAACTGAACCAAACCATGTAATAACAAATGTTAATCCTACTGTGCCAACTACAGATGCCAGTTGTGCAACAATCAGAAAATTATGTTGTGAATATCCTAAGATACCAAAGCTACCAAAGGGATTAAAGTAAGCATTAACATAATCTATTAAGGCATACAGGCTAGGTAGTATTATAGTTGCCGAAAATGCTTTTGACCTTTTAAAAGCAAAATGCTGTGCAATAAATGGTAATGCTAATGTTCCACCAGCCATAGCCGGTATCCAATTGAGTAGAGGTATGCCTATATCAGGCAGCATATGATAAAAACTAATACTATTTGCAATACTAGTAGTTAAAAGTATCAGCAAAGCTGCTTTTAATGGCTTCATGTTTTCAATTGCTAGAAGTAAAAATATTGGGAATATAAAGGCAGCAATACCATATAGGTATTTGCCATTGCTTAATATCATCATAATAAACCCAGTTAATAGATAAATATAAGCTATATATTTTTTCATAAGTAAACCCCTCTCCTGTTTTATGGACTCATTGTAACATAATTTACGCTAAATCCATTGTTATATACATAGAAAGGACAACAAGCTAGTTGAGAGGGCCCTTAACTGAATTATATAGCTAGAAAATTTGTGTCTGGAAAATCCTTTTCATTCAGCATATTAATTGTATCGTATTGTATCCTTTACAATTATTACCTGGTTTTTTTCATTGCCCATTCAAGTCTTGAATCACTTTTATAGCGTACTCTTGATGGATTCCCCTCTGCTCTAAAAATTGATAAATCACTTAACTGATAACTAACTGACCACAAAGTGTCAAATCCTAGTTTTCGATCATACTGGCAAACAAAGCCATACTTTCCTTTTGCCAAGTCTATTCCTATTTCGCGTCCAGATTCCAAATTTGTTTTTAAAACACCTTCTACCGTGGCATATCTCTCTTTCGTATGGTACCAATTTGGATCAGGTTTATTGTCATAAACCTGCATATCTTCATGAACAAAATGATTTGTAGAAATCATATGATTTTCACCATTCAAAGGCTTCCTTACACGCAACTCTTCTGAGCACATCTCTACAACTGCCATATCTCCAGTCTTATCCATTAACATGATATTATGTGAAGTCAAACTTGGGATTTCTCTTAGCAACTTTATTGCTTCCTTAACCGTTTTGCATTTTTCAAGAAGCATTCGTATGATCAAGAAAAAATTCAAACCCGGCTTCAAAACCTTTGGCGCAATAAAGTTCATACCTACTACTAGACCATGTTCATTAATGCCATCTTCTTTCCCGATCAGCCCGTCACCGTGAGCCAAAAAGCACTGGGTATTCTCCAGTCGATAAACTGCTGCCTCTGTTACTTTTTTCAAATAGCTAAACATATCATGATTTCTCACAAAGTAAAAATCATCCCTGCTTTTATAGCAAAAAGTTGTACAGCCAATACTGGAATCATTGGCCCCAGCAGTAATGATAAAAGTTCCAAACAGTTCATGGTCAACCCCTAACCCATTTGCCATCCCTTTGATTTCACTGATTATTTCAGGATAAACTTTTTCACATACTTTTAGAGATTCTAGCCCCATCATAATTTGTGATTCTTTAAACTTCAGTAACGATTCAATACTTACGCCCTTTCTAGCCAGAAGATTACCGTAATGATATCCTGCTTCATAGTGCGTTCCTTTAAAACGTGGCTTATACATAATCATCACTCCTTCCATTCGTTAGACTAAGTATATCCACATCATAAAAACAAAACTTGATAATCAATGCTCTTTTACCACCGGAACCATAATCCACATACAACCTGTATGATTTCCAAATGAAAAATCTTTGCTATAGCGTTCGATAATGGGTCTGTCGGCTAATACATAGCTACTCTTTTTTAGCCATCTAAAATAAATAAAGCGATATAAATCATTTATATATTTAAAATTCTTTTCTAATTTAAAAACCGCATAATCACATTTTCCTAAGCTTAAGCATTCTAATGAATCTTTACTTCCTTCTTGCAAGGACATGCCAACAAAAGCAGTATATTCTTCAATATCGTTTAACGATTTTACATTAATATGGCATTCTTCCCACACCATATAAGCATATTCATCTTGTGCTGTTAAAGCGTATTCATGAACACGCTTAGAAAGTTTCAAAAAATAATATTCTGGCATCCGATGATTTTGTAATGAGGTTTTAAAACGATAACCGAACAATTGCCTCTCATCCAGAGACACAATCGTCGGCTTAACATCATATGATCTACCTATCATTTGAATTAACTCTTTATCTATAGGTTCAATAACTAATAGGGGATTAACATCTTTACCTTTCCTATACTCACTTGGTGTATTAAGAAAATATGTTTTAAAGCTACGGGTAAAGGCTTCATGGCTTTCGTATCCACATTCCAAGGCAATATCAATAATTTTGTCTTGGGTTTCCCTTAACCGTCTGACAATGGCAGTAAATCTTCTTTTCTTTATATAGTCACCAAGGGTATGCATCGTACTCATAGCAAAAATTCTCTGAAAGTGGTACTTTGACATATGTACCACACTGAAAACTTCTTCATAGACACTATCCGAAAACAAGTTATCTTCAATGTAATCCAATGAATTAGAGATCTCTCTAGAATAATCCATTTCACTACCACCACCTTTTTATCATCTGGATCACTACCTCTTAACCATTAAGAAAGACCTATAAATCAAGAAACAAGGGCCGCTCCAGCGTTTCTCCATGTGTTTTGTCATTATAGTTTTCTGGCAACTACAAAATATTCATGTGTACTTCTACGCAAACACTCAGTTTCAATAATTTCAAATTTTGCTTCAGTCATTAAATCTTTTAATTGAGAGATTTGATACGCTTTTATTTGGGGAATCAATCCAATTTTGCCACCAAGATACAGTAAAGAACGATAAAGCTTCACTTCTTTCATGCAAGGTGTTGCAGATATTATCAATCCTCCCGGTGCTAACAATTTATTAATCCTTTCCATTACTTTGTGTACATCTTCTGATAAATGCAAAATATAAAAAGCCAAGATTATATCAAATGAGCCTTCCTTATATCTTTCATCAAACAGTGTAGTACATGTGTAGTTTATATTTTCAATTCCTCGAACTTCTGCTTTTTGATTGGCTAGCTCAATCATTTTGGATGAAATATCTACAGCATGAATCATCTTTACACTGTCTGCAATATTATTTGATACTAGCCCTGTACCGCATCCATAGTCCATAACAACATCATTCTTTTTAAGGTGCAATTTTGTTTTTCTAATAACCTTCTCGTAGACATGCCCATCTTTCTCTTCTGCCTGATCATAATTAACTGCTGCTTTATCCCAAAATTGTTTAGAATTTTTCATATTACCATCCACCTCACTTACCATTATCTAGTACTTCAGAATTAAAGCCCTTAATAATCAACCACCCTGCAAGAACGGGCTCCTGCAAAGCCTTTGAAACATTTAAACCTAAATAGAGTTCAGAAAAGGTCGACTATATGGAACATGAATAGTAAGCTTGCAATTATGGACATAATGGCTCCAACCAACTGCCATCCTGATAACCATTCAGTAATTAATAAAAACACCTCAGTACACAACTAGATTTTGTAAGCCCTTATTTCACACCTTTTTGATTATAAATATCTTATTAAAACTGCTGTTGGCCCTAATTTATCTGTTTTGATTAAAGTATATCATCCTTTACAAAATTTTCTAAGTTGAAATCTCAAATATGTTTTACTTTATAAATCTAATCATCCACTTTATTTTTTTACATCGAGTCAACTCATGTATAAGACGATTTAAATTTTTAAATATTGCATATAAGACAAAAAAATAACACCAATATCTGATGACAACTTTATGTATCAAATACGGTGTTGGACATTTCTTTTAGGCTATTTGATTCAGAGGACAGCGCCTGTCCCTTGTCCTATTTTCTACTCTGCCATTTCCAAGGCGATCTTCATCATATTAGTGAATGCATTTTGGCGTTCTTCAGAAGTTGTGATTTCTTTAGTTGCTATGTTGTCAGATACAGTAAGCAGACATGCTGCATTTTTCCCAAGCACCCTTGCATTATGGAAAAGAGCAAAAGCTTCCATTTCTACCGCCACACAGCCATACTTATCATAAATTTTTTTATATTCTTCTGAGCTTTCTCTATAAAATACATCAGAAGAATGAATTCTTTCTATATGGATTGGAATTCCTAACTCATTTGCATATTTTATAAGGCTCTGATTTAATTCTGGAGTCCCTGCAATAATATCGCTTTCATAACCACCTTGTACTTTTGCATAGCTAGATTCGCTCCAGGCATCCTTCGCCAAGATTACATCATACAATTTTACTTCTGGCGTATAGCCTCCGCAGGATCCAATTCGGATTATATTCTCTACGTCATAAAACTTGTAAAGCTCATAGGAATAAATCCCCATACTAGGCATTCCCATGCCACTTGCCATAACGGAAATCCTTCTTCCTTTGTAAGTTCCAGTATATCCCAAAACATTCCTAACGCTATTGAACTGCTTTACATCTTCTAAAAATGTATCTACTATAAACTTTGCTCTCAAGGGATCCCCAGGCATTAAAACAGTCTTTGCAATTTCATCCTTATTTTTTGATTCTATATGTGGTGTTGGTATCATCATATTTCCTCCTTAACTTTATATATTTAATATACAATCCTTTTTATTAAAGCTAACACTTGAGTTCGACAATTGAGTAATTCTGTCAATTTCAAAATTATTATTTTAAGTTTAACATACACTGAAGTACGCTACAACATACTCCTTATCCAGGTATAAATAGAACATATAGTTTAAAAAAGCCTTCATTAACAAAAAACACCGATTCTTTTATATATATAATCAGTGTTACTTCGTTTTTAATTATTATTTTCGCAAAATCTTATCCATCGCTTTTCCCTTTGCTAACTCATCGATCAACTTATCCAAATAGCGTATTTCCTGCATAATTGGTTCTTCGATGTTTTCCACTCGGACACCGCAGATCACACCTTTAATTAGAGTCCGAGAGGGATTCAGCTGGGTAGCTTCTGCAAAGAAGGTCTCAAAGTCTGTCTGCTTTTCCAGTTGAGCTTCTAACTCTTTCTGGCTATATCCTGTCAGCCAGCGGATGATTTCATCGACTTCTGCTTTTGTACGTCCTTTTTTCTCCGCCTTCGTAACATAAAGGGGGTAGACACTTGCTACACTCATTGTATATATACGATGTTTGATCATAATACATCCTCACTTATGGGATTTTCTTTATTATATCACGAAAATAGCCGGGCTGAAACCAAAGGTGCCTATATATTTGTTAGATTTCTAGATGCTTTAATGATTCAGAGAAAAGTAGAAGTTTATGAATATTTAGTAGTACTGTATCTACTACAAAAAAACTCCATCACTTATGGTACATTCACTATACCGTTGTATTGGTGGTTTTTAATAAAAGTTAATGCGCTAATACCTCATATCCGTCGCTTGTAACTAATACCATGATTTCCTCTTGAGCTGAAGGTTGTCCATCTGCCGTATAAATAGTCCAACCATTCTTCTTATCTAAAAATATTTCGTCCGTTCCTGCATTAATCATTGGTTCTATGGTAAAAACCATACCTGGAACCATCAGCATCTCTGTTTTTTTCTTGGAAATATAGCTTACCCATGGTTCTTCATGAAATTCTAATCCAATTCCATGTCCTCCGATTTCTTTTACCACAGAGTATCTATTTTTTATCGCATGCTCATGTATTGCTTGCCCCATATCCCCCAGAAATCCCCAAGGTTTTACTTGTCTTAACCCTAAATCAATACATTCTTGCACAACACGAATCAGGCTTCTCTTCTTCTCACATATATCTCCAATACAGAACATTCTAGATGAATCCGAAAAATATCCTTGATAGTTGGTTGAAACATCAATATTGATGATATCCCCACTTTTCAGTATTACATCCTTTGATGGTATCCCATGACATACCTGTTCGTTTATAGAGGTACATACACTTTTGGGAAATCCTTCGTACCCAAGTTGTGCTGGTACAGCACCAAGCTCTATTGTTTTTTCATAGGCAATTTGGTTAATTTCTTCTGTACTTATACCTGCCTGGATATGCTCAGCAATATAATCTAAAACTGCAATATTAATTTTTCCACTTTCACGTATTCCTGTTATCTGTTCAGGAGTTTTTATAATATTCATAGGTGGGACTATATGTCCATGTGTTTTATAAAACTCAATCTTACTATCAAACTCGGCATGACATTTTTTGTATTTGTTTTGACTACCACACCAACATAAATCATTTCTTCCTAATTTCATCCTACTCTCCCTTTACTAACTTCTTTATTTAAATTTCCACAATCATTATTTACCACTGGAAGGATATTAGGCCTCACATATAACGGGATGGTAGTCAAAGTCTTTCTATATTGATTGGGGGTGCATTCATAGGCATCCACAAAGGCCCTTGTAAAACTTTCTTGGCAAGAAAATCCATATTTTAATGCTATATCCAGAAGTCTATCCTGTGTATTTTTCACTTCTATCGCAGCAAGCGTTAATCTACGCTTTGATAAATATTGTTTAAAAGTAATCCCCACATATTCATGAAATTTATTTGAACAATAGAACTGAGAGTATCCAACATAATTTGACATTTCAGCCAGCGTTGGATTCCTTGTAATATTAACCTCTATCCAGTTAACCATATTTTCTACCGTTTTAATCGACAATCATAATCCCCTCCCTGTAAGAATATTGTACCAGACTCTATAATTAAAAGCTTAACATGACTTGCGATAATATCTACTTATTTGAATGCCTTATCAAATATTATATATATAAAATCACTGCACCTCAATTAATGCTATATTAAAAGATACTTGAACTCTTCTAAGATCAAGTATCTTTTAGACGTTTTTATTCACTTGATGTCTTGTATACTCTAAGGACTCTTGAAATACTATTCTCAATAAGGTGGGCTGCTAAGTGACCGAATCTAGCAGTATTACCTTCTTTCATAACAACTTCTAGAATTTTGATTTATCATAATTATATGGAATGCTTGTTCCAACAACTACATCTTCAATCTTTTCAATAATAAGCCAGTCATCCATGTTGCCCTGATGTTCAAAGTCAAGGGGCTTTATTTCACTCACGTTTTCAAACGCTACTAAGCACATACATTTTTTATGCCATCGCTCTTGTTGTTTTTTAGATAAATTCAATTTTTCTTGATTATCAGTAAGTACCTTAATTATTTCAGTTTCCGACAATTTAACATAATTTTGAACTGATTTCACAATTGCAGTTGCTGAGATTTTTGCTGTACCTTTTTTCATAAAGTAAAGTTTCTCGCCTTCAAATACTCTACTATGTGGAATCTTTCTTCCTGCGGCTGCTCTTATAATCATTGTTTTAGAACCATCTAATATTTTTTCTAATACCTTCTCTTTGTCATCACAATATACTAAATGTACCATATCTAATTCTCCTTTTTTAAAACTGGAATCCATACCTCATACTTGGCGTTCTGTGGATCTGGGTTTAAATATACTTCAATATCTGGTGCGTTCCCATATTCATATCCTGAAGTAGGCAACCATTCAGTTACAATTCTTTTCTCCAGTTCTTGTATAGACTGATTGGTTCCTTCTCCTGAGAATATTGCCCATGTAGCGCTAGGAACAATGTATTCTTCTAAATCATTCTCTATTGATTGCTTGCTTGCAACCGCAATATAATATCTCCAATTATCTGATTCATTACAGGAACTTACTCCTAACAATCCTGTTGGCATCCCCTCCATCATGGCAGCAAGTCTCGGTATTGTTCCATCTATTGCAGCTGTATTCCACATCTGTGGTACAATTGCAAAGTTCTTCTCAATCTCTGTTTCTAAAGCTCGCGAAATACCCACAATTCTAAAGGCTTCTTTCTTTTCAATACGGTAATTCATCTCATGATCTCCTTTTATTGTTATTTGGAAGCTGATAGGAGGAAATGCTTTTAGTATTGTACCTTCTTCTTTTGCCTGAGATGGTGCTATGCCATGTATACTTCTAAAAGCTCTGTTAAATGCTGTAGGTGAGTCATATCCATATTTTAAGGAAATATCTATCACTTTTTCATTGCCATTTTGTAAATCTACAGCTGCTAATGACATTCTTCTACGACGTATGTACTCTGATAATGGTATATCTGCCATATAGGCAAACATCCTTTGAAAGTGATATGTTGAGCAACATGCAATCTTAGAAACCACTTCCAAATTGATAGGATCCTTTATATTCTCTTCGATGTAATTAACAGCACTATTCAGTCTTTCTATCCACTCCATATCTTCATCTCCTAACAATAAAATACGCTATTTGAAATAACTCTACCTCTCTTTTTCTGCCAAATAAGGAGAGATTAATTAAAAATGATCTTTACCATATCATATTAGACTTGGTTTTAGGATTATTTATGATACGTTTCACCATATCGCTTTAGCTACCATTTTTTTCAAATAAAACAAGAATACCTCAAGATAAGATATTCCTGTTATTTTAAATTAAACCCTCTCTATTCCTTCTAAATTAAAATAAACATTTCTTATTCTAAAAGGAGAAGGACTTGTATATTGTAATTTAAATTTTTCAAAATCATTTATTCTTCTAGCGTGATAATACGGCTTATCAAAAATTAATTTTTCATCTCTAATCCAATCTGGTACTTCAGTATCATGAATTTGTAAATAATAATCTATTAAAGCTGATGCTTTAGTCAAATATTTTATTTCTTTATCAGTACATAAATCTACATCCATCGGTTCCTTAAGACTATCTATAAACTTAGTATCTTTATATTTTAAAAGCTCCAGCAATTGATTTAAACTTGTATCCTCATCTGGATAATCGGATAATGCTTGCAAATACTTATTTCCAATCATGGCCTAAATCATCTCCTAAATACTTAATAAATTTCATTTGTCTTTCTCCTATCAGAGTTAATGAGATATATTCAGAGCATACGTCCAACAACTGATTCTTAGTTATAATGTTCAAATCTTTACATAATATATAAGCATCTATAAAATCTTTAGCAGGTTCTGGTCTAGCAGCTAATATCTTCATAGCTAGCAACTGCTCCGCCCTAGGCTTTAATATTTTCAAGTTAGAGTAGATTCTATACGTTTCTTTATCCTCTTTTAAAATAAATTTTAGCGGCTCTTTAATTTCTTCATTTATCCATCCATCAGGAAGGTTAAATGCAAATTTAGCAAGATCTAATATATTGTCTAATAATTTAAAATTGGTTTCACTGAATACGCAATCGATATCTTTGGTAGCTGGTCTATTGTCATAGACCATCGTCATAACAGAACCACCATAGATTGTGATCTCAAGTTGTAATTGATTTTCTTTTAGTCGCTCATTTAGATAGTCAAATATCTTTAAGAGTTTACTTCTATCCATTAAACCAATATTATTAAATATGCTCATATTAATATCTCCTAATCGTAGATTTCATTTCTACTTAATTATATCATATCAATAAGTAGTTTCTGCATGTTCTATCTTTTATTCAACAGCCTATTATTTTTAAAAACTCCCGTTACTTATGATACGGTTCATGTATCGCTTTTTTGCATAACAAATGAGTCAAAAATAACCGTCCCTTTCGACTCTATACAGCCCTTGCATAATTATTCCTTTTCCAAAGTCTTACCCAACAGCCCATAAAAAAACAACGTTATAATTTCCTTTAAAAAATGCTTACTCTTATCAAAATCCATAAAGGTTTCTGAGTGCTTTCCAGCCCTAAACATATTGATATAGTATAATATTGCAGTATCGGATATTCCGTTTTGTATATAGCCTTCTTTTCTTCCTCTATCTATAAACCTTAGCATAAGTGGGATATAGCTGTTATTTGTAAAATCCGCTGCCATCTGCCTGATTTCAGGATCCTCTGACATAATTGTCTTTAGAAAATCAGAGTCCAAGGCCCGTAGCTCTCCTACCTTTTCAGTTAAAAAATGCTCTACTATTTCAGGAAAGCTTTGTTCACCTTCGATAATTTCGGTGTCCTCCTTCAGCCTTCTTTGCATCAGAGCACAGAAGGCATCCCTTACTAGTTCATCCTTACTTCCAAAGTAATTATATATAGTTACCTGTGAGACCTTTGCCTTATCAGCTATTTCAGCAATACTTATCTTCTTTATCCCATGGGTTGTGAATAGCTCAAGGGCCGCCTGGCGTATATATTCTTTTTTTCGTTCTTTACGTCTTTCAAAACCATTCATTTTACTTCACCTCTACTAAAGAATACTATAATTTATGAAATAAATCAACCAAAATATTTCATAAATTATTGACAAGAGCAAAATCATAATGTATTGTGAAATATATAAATGTTTGTATTTCATAATTTTCAAAGGAGTGGTTTTATGAGCAGATATGTATTAGCTTTTACCGAAATAAATAGCTCTAATCTTCCAGATGTAGGTGGAAAGGGTGCTAATCTAGGTGAACTCTCTAAGATAAAAGTTCTAAAGGTGCCTAAGGGTTTTTGTATAACAACAGCTGCCTATAGAAAAGCACTAGGGGATAATGAAGAGTTAAGTACTCTATTAGATGAGCTTATGCTACTAAGGGCCACTGATAACATTGAAATATCCGCAATTAGCAAAAAAATAAGGGATGTTATTGAAGCCTCAATACTCCCTGTTGAGGTGGAAAATGAAATTACAGAATACGTAACAAGCATTGGCGTTAACACTCCATATGCCGTCCGTTCTAGTGCGACTGCTGAGGATCTACCAACTGCTTCCTTTGCTGGACTGCAGGACACCTATTTAAATATTATAGGAATATCCTCTATATTAGAGCATGTAAAAAAATGCTGGGCTTCCTTATATACAGACCGAGCAATAATCTATAGAACTCAAAATAGCTTTGATCACAGGAAAGTCTATCTTTCTGTAGTAATTCAGAAAATGATTTTCCCTGAGGCATCAGGAATTATGTTTACAGCCGATCCTGTAAGCTCCAATAGAAGAGTAATATCAATAGATGCTAGCTTCGGTCTTGGTGAAGCCTTGGTTTCTGGCTTGGTTAATGCTGATATTTATAAGGTTAGGGAAGGCAATATCATAGACAAAAAAATATCTTCAAAAAAATTAGCAATCTATTCTCTTCCAAAGGGTGGTACTGAGGAAAGGGAGCTGAGTAAAGAGTTTCAGGATACTCAAACCCTTTCTGATAATCAGATTTTAGAGCTTGAGGCAATGGGAAGGCAGATTGAAAACTATTTTGGCAGACCTCAGGATATAGAATGGTGCTTATTTGAAGGTAGCTTTTATATAGTTCAAAGTCGTCCGATTACAACCCTTTACCCTATTCCAGAAAACGATGGAAATAACCATATATATGCATCAATGGGCCATCTACAAATGATGACGGATGACATTAAGCCCTTAGGTATTTCCTTTATTCAAATGCTTTCCTTCTGGTTTGGACAGAGTTTAGTACCTGCTGGTGGCAGACTCTTTTTAGATGCAACATACGATTTAGGCTCTCCCATTATTCGTAAGGTATTAATCACCAGCATAGGTAAAGCTGATGTATTGATGAAAAATGCTATAGAAAATGTTATAGCCCGTAAGGATTTTATGAAGGCGCTTCCAAAGGGCAAAAGCTCTATGAAAGCAACTGTCGGTGCTTTGGGATGGATTGTCCCAGCCCTTAAGGTTTATAGAAAAAAAGACATTAAAATCGTAAAGGATATAATATCTTACAATGAAGGTCTTATTGAAGAACTGGAGAAAAAAATTGTTAATTATACCGGCGAGGAATTATTAGACTTTATAATAAAGGATACTACTGATTTAAAAGGGATTCTTACTGGTCCACAAAACATGAGTCTGATGGCAGTGGGTGGACTTGTATATAGCTGGCTTGACAAAAAACTAGAAAAGTGGTTAGGTGAAAAGAATGCCGTAGATACCCTGTCTAAGTCAGTTCTCAATAATGTTACCTCAGAAATGGGCTTGGCACTTCTTGATATAGCAGCTGAAGTACGAAACTACCCAGAAATAATCAATTACTTTAGTAAAGCCGAGGATTCTTCCTTTTTCCATGAACTGATAAAGCTTGAAGGAGGTAAGTCGGCAGCTAAAACCCTATATAGCTTCCTTGATAAATATGGTATGAGGTGCCCTGGTGAAATAGATATTACCAAGCCTCGCTGGGTTGAAAAACCAACTGCTCTTATTCCCTTCATCATAAGCAATATTAAGAGCTTTGAGGTGAATTCAACGGAAAAGTTTGAACAGGGCCGCCGTGAGGCTGAAGAAAGGGCTGCGGAGCTGTTAAGAAGAATTGAAGAATTACCTGGAGGCAAGCAAAAGGCTAAAAAGACAAGGGCTATGATTAGCAGGCTTAGAAATGTTATAGGCTTTAGGGAATATCCTAAATATTCCTTTATTAAACGCTTTTATATATACAAAAAGGCCTTATTGATAGAAGCCTCAAAGCTTGTGGAATTGGGAGTATTAAAGGAGCGGGAGGATATTTATTTTTTATATCTCCAAGAGCTTAGGGATGTAATTAGAACAAAGCACGTAGATTACAGCCTAATAATCAAACGTAAGGAGGAATACGCTCTTTATTCTAAATTAACACCCCCTAGAATTATGACCTCTGAAGGTGAAATTATCTCAGGAGCATATAAGTCTGATAAAATTCCTGCTGGAGCTTTAGCAGGCGTTCCAGTATCCTCTGGAATTATAGAGGGTCGAGCAAGGGTAGTTACTAAGGTTGAGGATGCAAAGCTTGAGGATGGGGATATTTTAGTTACAGTCTTTACTGACCCAAGCTGGACACCATTGTTTGTAACAGTAAAGGGTCTGGTGACAGAGGTAGGTGGGCTTATGACTCACGGTGCTGTTATTACACGAGAATACGGAATCCCTGGAGTTGTGGGTGTTGAAAATGCTACAAGGCTAATAAAGGATGGAGCCAGAATCAGAGTAAATGGAACAGAAGGGTATGTAGAAATACTAGATTAGTTTATGAAGGAGATAAAATTGAAAATTAATATAAACTTTCTGCTTTATTTAGCCGGCAGAATGATATCCGACACAGGTACTAGTATTCAAATGGTTGTAATGCCCTTATATATAATAGATGCTGGTGGTTCTGCAGCTACTATAGGACTTTTCTCCTTCCTATCATTAATACCAGTTCTATTCATGTACCCCTTTGCGGGGGTCTTAGGTGACAGATTAAACAGAAAAATGATTATGGTTTCAACGGATGTAGCCAGTGGGGCAATAATATTAGGCTTAGCTACTCTTTCATATTATAATAGCCTAAACCTTACCATTTTGTTAGCAGGCCAAATATTTATATCATTATTAAATGGCTTATTTGATCCTGCCACTAAAGGAATGCTGCCTCAGCTTGTTGCTGAAGAAGAATTGGCTAGAGCAAATTCTAAGGTAGCCTCCCTTAGGGGGTTATCTGTTCTCCTTGGCCCTATAATTGGTGCTGCACTGTATGGTGGCTTCGGCATAACATTGCTATTCCTAATAAATGGTGTCTCCTATTTGTTATCTGGCCTTAGTGAAGTTTTTATAGGCTACAAATATATCAAACGCAAAGCAACAACAGGACTACAGGGTATTTTTAAAGACCTATCATCGGGTGTTAGCTTTATTATTTCAAACAAGCTAATTCTTGCCCTATGCTACTTCTTCTTGGTTCTGTATGCCTTTATCCAGCCGATTTTTTCTGTTGTTCTACCATTATTCTATAAAACAAGCCTTGGCTATTCTGACACACAATATGGCTATTTACAATCGATGCTGGTTTTAGGCATGCTAATAGGTAGTATTATGGTGGGTTTGGCCTTAGGTAAGGAAGGTAATATGCTAAAGCCCATAAGGCTTGGCTGCATACTTCTTATAACCAGCCTATTAATATTTTCGGTTCTTATGTTTCCAAACCCTTTGTCTATATTAGGTAATGCATCCCTACAATACTTCGTATTACTAGCAGCCATGCTATGCCTTTTCAGTGCTGCCAATATGTTTATAAATATTCCTGTTCAGACCTTTATTCAAAGTCAGACTCCAAATGAATATTTGTCTAGGGTATTTTCAATTGTAGGTATGCTTACTAGAGGTGGAATGCCCATCGGTGCTTTGATATATGGATTTGTACTTGAAAGGGTTTCAATCCATTGGACGGTAATGTCCTTTTCAATTTTAATGATATTTTTCATAATTGGCTTTCAAGCCTGGTTATCGAAGTATCCCATATAATTTTTTAATATAGTTATATTCAAAGTACTTCAGAGGCATATATATTTCTGAAGCGCTTTCACATAAAAACTATTTTTTATTTGAGATAGCTAGCTATATCATAATCTTTGATATCATCGTCAAATGCAATACCTGTGACTTCCTATCTGCCACCGCAGTAATAAAGTTTAGTTACTTAGATGGTATATCCCCTTCAAACTTTAGACAAAAATATTTTTATTAAATAATGCTATTAATTCATCATTTTTGATTTTGAATACCAAGTCATGCTTATAAAGTAGCCTATTATCGGTGGCATTCCATAACCCATCAGTGGAACTGGGAAATTTCCTATAAGTGTTGAAGCTAAAAGGATTACAATATAAATACCTATACAGATTGAAAGTTTTTTAGCCTTTTCAGGTGAAAATAATATGAATGGTATGGGAAGCATAATAAGTGATATTACTCCAAGTACAAACCATATGGTACCCATATTTTTTGATAAAACTAATATTTCTTCAACGTAAGATACTGGAAGTAACCCATCGATATGTATCCATGACATAGCAACCAGGAACAACAATACTGCCACCGTCACTAAATAAGTTGTTTTTTTCTTATTATCATCATACAGCATAATTATCATAGGTATAGCGAAGGCAGATATTTGAGATGCATCTGGTTGCAAATAAAAAATTGTTGAAATAGCTACGGTAAGTACGGCAGCTATGTTCCAGAACTTATTTTTCAGCAGCTCCCATAATCCAATAAGTACACAAGGTGTCGCTACAAATGCAACATTAAAATTTACAGGACCAATTTTAATCCATCTATTTACATTCTCCATGCCTTCTCCAAAGAGAGTCATTATTAATAGTATTAACATAACTGCTGTTATTACCTTTGAAAACCTACTTTTCACATTTGCTTTTCTTGAAATAACAAGGCATGATATCGCACCTGCTATTATCAAACAAATAATATTTTGTGCCCAAATCATACCTGGAACATCATTATGATACATAGTAATGGCTCCTAGGATAATTGGCGGCGTAGCAGATACTATTGGCATATAGTTAAGTAATTTTTTCATTCCTATCTCCTTACTTTTTACCGGTATTCTAATTATACTATATAAGTTAATATCAATTAAATTTGTCAACTATGATTTAAATAATAAACCGCCCTTACTTACATACGGTTCACCGTAACGTTGAAACGGTATTTTTAGGTGGGTTAGTTATTGAGACTAACCTAGTAAATCATGACCGCCGGCTTAGCCGGCGGTTTGTTCTGCCCCTATAAGGGGCTGTTACCTGCTGCACTCGGAAGTGCATGAATGGTTCCCCTCACGCACTAATCTTCCCAACTACCGCTAAAGCGGTTTATTTTTTGTTTTTAATTTCCTGCTTTCCCGTAAACGGGTCTATGTATTCTTTCAAACTGATTTGATCTACTATCTTGTCTTCTTCTAATTGGTTTTTGATATATTCTTGGATTTTTTTCGCATTTTTTCCTACCGTATCTACATAGTACCCTCTGCACCAAAAGTGCCTATTTCCATATTTGTATTTCAAATTTGCGTGTCGATCAAATATTATTAAACTACTTTTCCCCTTCATATATCCCATAATTTGTGACACGCTAAATTTCGGTGGGATTTTAATCAACATATGAACATGATCCCTGCACAGTTCTGCTTCTACTATTTCAATACCTTTTCTATCACACAAGTCACGTAATATTTTCCCTATATCCGTTTTCAACTTCCCAAATATTTCTTGTCTCCTATACTGGTTAATTGAAAAGGTAAATTCCACTTTGCAAAAGTAAAATCTACAGAATTTGTATAGTTGAAAAAATTTAGGTTTCTTAGGTTTTATGTGGGTTTATTTTTAGTGATTTTTGATACAATAAAAGGTAAAATACAACTAGTAGGGGCAAAATTCCCATCATTTTGGGTACAATGAACCAAGGGTGAAATTTTAACTGACTTTTTGCAAGAGTAAATTCCACCCCTTCATTTTATCTTCTGAAATTATGACGGATGACGCCTCTTGTCATAAGATCTATTTTTTAAGAAGGGATGGGCGAAGAGTAACCTTATCTGCTGGGATAAGTTCTGAGCCCATCCTTCTTAAAATATTTTCCCCATAGAGTGAAGAGAAGACTTCATAAGGGGCTTTGTCGCCGAGATTTGGTCTGCCGTAGGAGTTGATGTGGTTCATCATAAGGGTTATGTCTTCCTGGCTGAAAAGGTCAAGGGAAGTTCCCTTGGGGATGATGCGACGGATTAATGTATGGTTGTTTTCGGCTGCGCCCTTCTGATAAGGAGCCTGAGGATCGCAGTAAAAGACGTGTGATCGCTGAACGCCCTGCAGATCTGTCTCAATAGCAGATGGATTAGAAAATTCACTGCCATTGTCTCCAAGCAGAACTTGAAACAACCTACAAAACATATCAGAACCCAGTTCTGTGTAGAGTCGGTTGATGATGTCTATGACAGACTGGGAGGTATTCGCATCCCTGATAAAAGCAAGCATAAGTTGCGGTATGGTAAAATGCAGCGTTAACAGCACTTTACCACCTTTTCTTCCCTCCAATGAGTCCATTTCTACAAGAGAAAGTCCAGGATGTTGTGCCATGAATTCAAGGAAATACTGATAGGAACGACCGATGCGACACCTTTTGTCCACTTTGAAATGATTCTTCTTTTTTTTACGTTTTCCCATACGCACCACACGGGGCATATCAATGTTTTTGGCGGCAAAGATACCCGCATCCACATAATTGTAGAGGGAACGTTCATTGAGCATGATTTCATCTGCATGATTAGCGCATATGTGGTGGAGAGACTGACCTTTCATGAGGAGAGGACTCACCAGAGAATCCAGCCTCAAAGCTTCCTCTTCGGTAAGCAGTATCCCCTTTCGGGATTCAGAACGGACCACTTCGTATTCCTTTTGCCCATAGGCAGCAGAATAGATCCTCTTTTCTAGTGTGCAGGATTTTCTGTCTCCACAGCCATTGCAGACATAGGGAGTTTTTGAAAGTCTTTTACACATTTCCTGATGATAATCAGGACACAGAGATGAGCAGAGATGGGTATTGCAAAAGCGGCAATAACGGTTACACTTGCGGTTGCCGCAAAGATGCCGAGAAGTGCAGTCTTTACGAATAAGACAGTTGTTGAAAGGTTTCCCATAGCAGCCAGTCTGCCTAAACTGGATATGGTTTTTGACTTCCTTGGCAATGGTGGTTGGATCTCTTAAAAGCTCACGGGCGATGCCTTTAAAAGATTCCCTCTCATTTAACCTCTGTTCAATGATGTTTCTTTCCTCTAAGATTAGATGCTTGTTCTTATTCATAGCTACCTCCTAAAGAAGCGTCACCTCCAAACATCATAACTTTTTGAAGAACTAACTTCTATCGTTGATCTTGAAAAAGCAACTTCCATATCAGTAACCCGTAGGGGTGGAATTTAATTTTTCAATT
>SWCA01008805.1_pt2 | contig 42765 bp, 42 predicted proteins | sample 4692961 | NCBI WGS metagenome assembly SWCA01 (sample SAMN10267275, study PRJNA491770) | bioreactor metagenome | isolation source: DHS bioreactor inoculated with | place: Japan: off Shimokita Peninsula
GGCAAAGGCACGGCGGAGACAAGTAAAAAACTTTTGAAGAACAATTGTCTCTGCCTCTGTCCCTGCCTCCGCCCCTGCCTTTGCCCTGCCTTTGTCCCTGCCTCCGCCCCTGCCCCCTTGAGTTCAACCCATACCCGGTGTACATGCGGTCAGGCTGCGGCCATCAGCGGCGCGGCAAGCTGTTTGATGGGAATCCCGTACTCTTCCAACAACCGAGGAATTTTCATGCATCACGACATACGGTGGAAGCAGCGGTTTCACAATTTCCGGCGTGCCCTGGACACGCTCGATCAGGCCGTGGAGCTCTCTCGGGAGCGCCCCCTGACCGATCTTGAGCAGCAGGGCCTCATCCAGGGGTTCGAATTCACGCACGAGCTTGCCTGGAACGTGCTCAAGGATTTTCTCGAGGAAAAGGGGATCATCGGCCTCATCGGCTCCAGGGACGCCACGCGCCAGGCGTTCAGGGACGGGCTCATCGAGGACGGGGAGACGTGGATGGACATGATACGGGAGCGGAACATGAGTTCCCACACGTACAACCAGGATGTCGCCGCGCGCATCGCGGAGAACATCCTGGTCCGTTTCCACCCCCTCTTCCAGAAGCTTGCCGAAACCATGACCGCCCGTCTCGACGAGGAATCCTGATGACGCGCTTCGGCCTGCCCCAGGCGTCCATCGACAGGATCAACGCCGTGCTGGCCTCGCACCCGGAGGTGGAGCGCGCCACCCTGTACGGTTCACGGGCCAAGGGGACCTTCAAGCCGGGCTCGGACATCGACCTGGCCCTGGAGGGCGATCTACTTACCCACGACCGCCTGCTCAGGATCATGACCGACCTGGACGACCTGCTCCTGCCCTGGATGACAGACCTCCTGATCCTGCCCGAACTGGACCATCAACCCCTGCGCGAACACATCGCACGCGTCGGCAAGACGTTCTACGAACGCGCTGATGTCACGGGAAAAGCGGGACTGGTGAATAGTGAATGGTGAATGGCTGGATTGGGTAAAGGCAGGTTAAAACAGGGCAATACAGGGCAAAGGCACGGCGGAGACAAGTAAAAAACTTTTGAAGAACAATTGCCTCTGCCCCTGCCTCTGTCGCTGCCCGGATGGTGAATAGTGATTGGTGAATAGTGATTGGCAAGACACGCTGACTCCGTCGCTTCCCATCCCTGCCTTTGCCCTGCCTCCGCCACCGCCTTTGCCCTGCCTTTGCCCTGCCTCTATCGCTGATTCTGTCGCCGCCTCACGCATCACGCCTAGCGCTCCCTAACACCCTAAAACTATTAAATAAGTGATTAGAGTTTTACGTTTTAAGCAAGAGCGCCAAGCGCATTACACGTCACGCATCACGCAACACCCCTCATTCCTAACACCCTAAAACCCTGAAACTCTAAAACCTTACGAAGCGCCATCGCATCACGTTTAACGTTCCCCCGCCCCTTGACACCCTCCCAAGTCTCGTCCAAAATGCAATCTAAATGCATATCAGCCAATAGCAGGAGTTCGCAACATGTATCTCACCAGAACACTTGAGAAATTTATTTCAGGAGCGGCCGCATCGTTTCCAGTAATTCTGGTGACGGGCGCCAGGCAGGTGGGTAAAACGACGTTGCTCAGGGCATTGGGCGCGGAAAGCCGCACGTACGTAACCCTGGATGATCCCCTCGTACTGCAGCTGGCCAGGCAGGATCCTGCCCTTTTCATGCAGCGCTTCACTGCGCCCGTGCTGATCGATGAAATTCAATACGCACCAGGGCTCCTGCCGTTCATCAAGATGGCCGTGGACGCGGATCGCACGCCAGGGCGGTTCTGGCTGACCGGTTCGCAGCAGTTCCAGCTGATGAACAATGTTTCGGAGTCGCTGGCTGGCCGGGTGGGCATCGTGCATATGCTGGGCCTCTCGCGCATGGAGGCGGGCGGGAGCGGAAGAAAACAGGGGCCTTTTTTGCCCGGTCCGGACCTGTTCACGGCCATGGCGGGCGGCCCTGCCGCCTTGTCCTTGCAGGAGCTGTATGCGGTCATCTGGCGCGGGTCGTTCCCGAGACTTGTGGTGGCAAAGGAGATGGACCGCGACATGTTTCTTGGCTCCTACGTGCAGACGTATCTGCAACGCGACGTCCGGGACCTGGCGCAGGTCGGCGACGAAATGGCTTTCCTGCGCTTTCTGCGGGTCTCGGCAGCACGCACGGGGCAGCTCCTGAACATGGCCGAGCTCGCCCGCGATGCCGACGTGGCCCCGAACACGGCCAAGCGCTGGCTGTCCATTCTGCAGGCCTCGGGCCTGGTGTATCTGCTTGAGCCATGGTTCACCAACGTGACCAAGCGGATGGTCAAGACACCCAAACTCTATTTCCTGGACACGGGTCTGGCCAGCTACCTGACCCAATGGTCGTCCCCGGAAACGCTGGAGGCCGGGGCCATGGCGGGAGCGATGCTGGAGACTTGGGTCGTAGGCGAACTACTCAAAAGCTGGTGGCACAACGGACTTGGCGCACCCTTCTATTTCTACCGGGACAAAGAGCAGCGCGAAGTCGATCTCATCATCGTGCGCGATGGCACGGTTTATCCCGTCGAGATCAAAAAATCCGCATCTCCGGACAAAACTGCAATCCGCCATTTCGCAGCCCTGGACAAGCTCGGCATGCCCATAGGCCCGGGCGCAGTCATCAGCCTCGTCAACCAAGCCCTGCCCTTGACCGAGACCGTCTGGACCATTCCGGCGGGAGGCATTTGAATAAAAACTATTAAAAAAATGATTAGAGTTTTACGTTTTAAGTTTTAAGCCAAACACCAAGCGCCAGCGACAGCGCATCACGCGTTACGCGTAACGCAACACACCTCTTTCCTAAACCCCTAAAACTCTAGATTCGTTATGCGTGATGCGTAAAGCGTAATGCGATGGTAATTCGATTGACTTCAATCCAAAAACTAAAAACCTAAAACCAAAGATGGATTTCACGCATAGCCTGACTTGCCACGCTGCGCTCGCAATGACGTTAGTAGTAATGCTTCGTCACGCGTCACGCATTACGCATCACGTTTTACGTTTTACCCCGGCCATTTCTGGCGCATATGCAGGAGCCTTAAAATTTGGATCGCAAGGCCTTGCTCACGATAGACGAGGACATACGGCAGGCCAGGCACTACAAGTTCCCGAGTGCCCACTGCGGCCCCACTGCGCCCCATCTGGGGAAACTGGTCCAAACGTTCGCTGGCTGTCCGGATCGCCTGGGCAACCCGGTGGGCGGCCTCGGCATCATCGGCGGCGATGTATTCAAGTACGATGTCCAGGTCTTTTGCGGCGGGTATCGACCATCTGGGCATCTTACGCCCCGTATTTGTTGAAGATTGCCGTCACTTCCTCCGGGGAAGCGAACTCGCCTTTATCGGCGGCCGCAATGCCTTTCTGGACCTCCGCCACAAACCAGGCCTGATGCTCCAGGATGTCGTCCAGCGCTTTATTCAGCAGCCAATTGCGGCTTCTGCCCATGGACGTGGCGATAGCGTCGATACGCTCAATTTTGTCTTTTGATGCACGAAAACTGGTGGATACGGTTTCTGCGGTGCTCATAATGATTCCTCCATGTAGTCACAGTAACTACAAGTGACTGCGCTGACAAGCACCGCCCTTGCTTCCCCGCCGCTGTCCCGCTGCCTCTGTCCCTGCCTCCATCCCTGCCCTCTTATCGCATCACGCATCACGCATTACGCTTCACGTTCCACGGGGTTGGTGAATAGTGAATAGTGAATGGAAAAGCCTCGCTGCATTTTCCCTGAATTTGCCGAATCACGCATCACGCATCACCCCTCTTCCGTAACACCCTAAAACCCTAAAACATAAAACCTAGCGAAGCGCCATCGCATCACGCATCCCCCCTAAACCCTAGCGAAGCGATTAAACCCAAGCAGTCGTTCTTTCAGAAGTTCCGTAAAATTGCGCCGACTGTCCGCCACAACGTGGATATGAACCTCGTGAATCGGGTCATGGATGCGGTAGATTATGCGGTATGGCTTGGACTGGATTTCGCGGTAAGAAAGAATGTTGACCCGCTTCAATTCCGGAGGGATGCGGCCCCGATCGGGGAGGAGGCTCAGGCTGTCCCTTGCCTCAATGAACTGTTCCAAAAGGGCTTCGGCCATATCCGATCCTTCCCTGTCGGCGATGAAATCGAAAATGCTCAGAATATCCCCTTCCGCACTATGGGTGAAAACGACCCTCCACGGCGCATTATCGTTCACCGCGCTTCTCCGTGATCGCCTTGCGTATGTCGGCAAAAACTTCATCCGAATCACGCAACCTTCCGGCCTCCGCATCGGCGGAGCTGTCTGCGAGCATACGCAGCAGGGCCAGGCTTTCCTGAATCTGATCATATTCCCTGACGTTCATGACCACGGCCTTGGCTTCGCCATTTTGCGTGATGATCATGGCGTTGCCTGTTTCATCAACAGTTTCAATAAGTTGCTTTGCGTTGTTTTTAAGCCAGGAGATGGGCTTGATATCTGAATGAAATTGCATGCGTCCTCCAGTAGGGAAAAATTATGACTGAATAAAGGATAACTTTCTAAGGCGGACAAATCAAGACTTTCCAAGGGATGGAGGCAGGGGAACGTTAGACGTAATGCGTGACGTGTGATGCGATAAGAGGTCAGGGCCAGAGGCAACGACGGGGACATGTTGAGTCTGCGCATCACGCGTCACGCATCACACATCACGCACCCCCCTCTTTCCTAACACCCTAAAACCCTGAAACCTAGCGAAGCGCCATCGCATCACGCAATCACGTCTAACGTTCCCCCACCTCCGCCCCTCCCTGATTGAAAAAAACGTTCACTATTTACATGTGTTCAAAATTTTTATACACGACGAAATAATGAACACACACAAAAGAGCCCCTCTATGAACGAACACGAGCACACATTGCTGAACCAGGCAGCCACGGCTGCAGCAAAGTTGACTGGCCTTGACATTTCCGTTGATCGAGCTCCTGGCCAAGATGGAAAGCCTATTGACTGCATTATAACCATACGCGGTCAGGGCAGCGCAGTGAGCTTGTCGACAGAGATCGTACGCAACCTGACCAAAACTGCCATCGGGCCGGTGGCAGCCAAAATCAGGAATTTCGGCGGGCCCGCCCTGCTGGTCACGCCCTACGTAAATCGCAACATGGCCGAAAGGCTCAAGACTCTCGGCGTCCCTTTTCTGGACTTGTCAGGAAATTTGTTCATCAACATACCCCCCTACTTCATCTACGTCGTGGGACAAGCCCGTGCCGAGGAAGCGAGCTTCGCCCAGGGCACAGCGTTCAACCCCATGGGCCTGCAAGTGATCTTCACGCTTCTGTGCATGCCCGAACGCGTTTCAAGTTCCTATAGGGATATCGCAGACGACTCGGGCGTCTCCCTTGGCACCGTGGCAAACACCCTGGCCGCACTGGAACGCGGAGGCTACATTGTCGACATGGGCAACCGAGGCAGAGCCCTTGCCAACGTGGAAGAACTCGCGCGACGCTGGGTTATGGAGTACGCCGAACGACTCCGCCCCAAGCTGTTTATGGGACGCTATTCCCCGACGGAACCAACCTGGAGCGCCCCAGGGGGCACAAGTCACTTTCTGGGCGGCGAGATGGCTGCGGCCCTCCTCACGGACCACCTCAAGCCGGCCATGCAGACGTTCTACCTCAAGGGCGAACTGAAGGATTTCGCTATCGCCAATCGCTTGAAAAAGGATCCCAAAGGGCATGTTGAGTGCCTTAAGGCGTTCTGGCGTTTCGATTACCCGTGGGACCATGACCACATGGCTCCCCCACTCATCATCTACGCAGATCTTCTGGCGAGTGGCGACCCGAGAAACCTTGAAACGGCAGAGATCATTCATGAGCGCTTTCTCTCCCCACTCTTCGCAAGAACACGCTGACACGTTCCAGGCGCTTCAAAAAATCGCCGCAACGGCTGCAAAGCTCCAAATCCCCTTCCTTCTGGTCGGAGCCATGGCCCGTGACATGCTTCTTGAGCATGTCCGCGACATGAGCAAGGAACGGCGAACCATGGATGTGGATATCGGTATCTTGGTTGGGTCGTGGGCCGAATTTTCAATATTCTGCGATGCTATTGACCTGCCCGGCTCTTTTCAGACCAGTCGAAAGATGAGTCAAAACGAGACCCCTGTCCTGCTCGATGTGCTACCAGGCGCTGGGGTATTCGGTGCGTATGCGTAAGGGGCGTGACATGCGGATTTGCTGGATGATTGGAGCGGGATGAACAAAACGGGACTTTCCCCCCCCGCCTCCGAGATACGCGCAAGGTCGTATCGACCTCAATCTTCCAAACAGCCTACGGCTCGGCAAATTTCTTTGTGGACCTTGGCGAACGCTTCGGGACTGAGGGCTCCGAATCGGGTGACGACGCAGTCTCGGTTCAATGTGTAGAGTTTTGAAACCCTGACCCAGCTTGTCTTAGGCAGTTCTCCTTCAGCCAAATCATTTGCGGATAAGATGCAACCATCCTCGTGCCCGGCCTGAGAAGTGATTGCGGCGGCAAGAAAGTCACCGAACCGGTCGCAGGATCTCAAGATCAGAACTGGTCTGCGCTTGGCCGCCTGCAGATCTGAGAACGGAAAGGGAATGAGAACCACCTCACCTGGATGCAACGTCATTCCAAACCTCGTCGTCCTCGTTGGCCCATACCCTGTCCATACTGGTCTGCTGCGCCGCCATGACATGTCCTTCACCTTGGTCCAGGGCCTTGTAGCGCAGGTACTCTATGAAGCGCAGGGCCTCCCGGGCATACTCATCGGGCAACGGTTTGGCGCTTTTATATATTTCTTTCGCAAGATTCATGCTCCCCCCTGACGGGCAATTTGCCAGCAAATCTGTTTTTTTTTAACCACCAAAAACCGTACGGCAATAACCGCTACCCTGCAGGAACGGACAAAATGCTCATCCCTAATTCCCGGCATTCCGGAGTTCAGGCGCCCCCTGCGTACCGCTAGGAGCATGATGACGGTCTCTCAACATCTAAAGAACAATCGATATCTAATTATGCATAACGATATCTGCGGTGTCCATGGTTTGGGCAGATGAAAGATTCGGTAGCATGGATCTTCGACACATCATTAAGTCAAGATTCAAGATCAGACCCCATTTTCCGCGTTACGCATCACGCCCCAATCATCCCCGCAACACTCTCAACCCCAGCAGCTGTTCCATAGGATTGAAATCCCTGTCGTTGTGGATAAGACCAAAGCCGTTCTCAATGCAGAATGTCGCGATAAGGACATCGATAGTCTTGCGCACCGTGATGCCTTGCCTTCGCAAAGCGCGGTAGTTCTGTACCGCCGCCATCGCCATATCTCTGCCGACAAAATCCCTGTACTCCAGGCAATCCATGAGCTGTCTGGCAATCTGAAAATCTCTTTCATTGCTGAATCCTTGAAGAATCTCGGCCAGGATCAGATCTCCGATAATGATGCGCGACCCCAAAAGCTCACGATCCAGCAAATTCGTATGTGGAGCAACGACCCCGCGGAAGTAGTCGATCCAGACCGAAGTATCCGCGACGATCACGAATCTTTCCTCATGGCGTCAAGATCCCCCTCCCACGTCAGTTTGCCCCGAAACTGCCGGATGGACTCCTGCTTTTTCATAGCGATCAGCAGGCGCAGACCTTCTTCCACCGCCTGCTTCTTTGTCTTGAGCCCAGAAAGTTTCAAGGCCTGATCCATCAACTGGTCATCGATAACAATGTTTGTACGCATGACTCCTCCTGTGTGTATAAATTTCAAAATAATACACACAATCCTCCCCTGTCCAGCCGAATTAATAAAAATGAGTGCTTTGGAAAGTCAAAAGAAGGCCCCATAACTGACTGCTCAAAAACTGAAATTTCGCAGGCCGTCCAAAAATGGCGAGATACAAGGAAGCAAAAAAATCCGGGGCGCGGCGTTAGGCCTGGTCCAGACAGTCAATCCCGTCCATTTCGTCCACTTCGTCCATGCGGCCCATCACCCGCCCCGAATTCAGCATCAGGGCAGGAATTCCGGTTACCCGGAGGCCGTTCAAAAACCGTTCTGGCAAGGCGCGAGCCGATTTTGGCGGGCGCGGTGTAGCCGACTACATAAGCCCGCCAAAATTGGGGAGCAACGCAGTCCAGAACGGATTTTTCAACCAATCTCCCGGAGGCCGTTCAAAAACCGTTCTGGCAAGGCGCGAGCCGATTTTCGAGGGTGCGGTGTAGCCGTCTACATAAACCCTCAAAAATCGAGTGAGCAACGCAGTCCAGAACGGATTTTTCAACGGTCTCGTATGCGCACATACCCTGGCACACCATCATAACCATGCGTCATCGGCTTGTTCATGGATATTTTGACATTGATCACGAGGTTGTCTGGCAGACTCTTTTGTCGGATATTCCTGCGCTTCTCGGCCAACTCGGGGCGATCATACAACAGTCAGAAAACCAAGAATAACCAGCCACGCGAGATGAACGTTCAGCGGCCGAATCTGTCAGATCTGGTTGGTCTGCTCGCTAAAATGAAGATGGCCCCACGCGTCACGCATCACCCCTCTTCCCTAACACCCTAAAACTTTGAAAAAAGTGATTAGAGTTTTACGTTTTAAGTTTTAAGCAAGAGCGCCAAGCGTCAGCGACAGCCCTATCGCATCACGCCTAACGTTCCCCTGCCTCCGCCCCATGACTTGGTACCAGGCGCCGGGGTATTCGATACGTAAGGGGCGTGACATGAGAATGAGCTAGATGATTGGAACTGGCAGGTCAAAACGAGACTTGCTAGCCATACAAAAGAAGAACCCCCGCCGCAGAAGCAGCAGGGGTTTATTGTGATCGTTTGACACGCGGTTGAAATGCCCGCTCAGGTTGAGACCCGGTTACCTCTTCATTCTCCTGCTCGAGTAGGCCAGGCCGAGAAGGCCAGCACCGAGCAACAGTACCGTGCCGGGTTCGGGGACAACCGGATTAGGATCGATGTTCTCGAATGTACCGATGGTGAAATCGTCGAAGCCAAAGAAATCGGCATTAGCAGCCGTGTTGCTGAACAGGATGGAGGTGTACGAATTTGCCAAGTCGTAAAACCCGAAATACAGTACAGACCCTCCATTAATGTTCACAGTATTGCCGATATTCAGTTGGGTGTTCTCGCCCTTTGTGTCCGTCAGTACGAGCAGGACCTGCCCGTTGAAATCGCCAATATCAGTTCCGTAAAAACCGAAGGCAGAGATTGGATTAGAAAAAGTTAGAGAAAAATTTACTGCGCTCTCCCAAAATTTATCTCCGGATATAGCGTATCGACCAAAACCATTTGTTGTACCAGATGCAACGCTAAGTATTTCTCCACCGCTTAATTCTGCTGTCAACGTGCCGAAGTTAGCGGTAACGGTATCAGCACCCGTCTCAAAACCTTCGAAATCTTCAGTCGATACATTTATAAGATTTGCCTTGAAACTGCTTTCAGCTGCGACAGAGTTAGGAAAGCTGGCTAGTGCTGTTTCTTCACCGAGGCCTAAGTCTTCGCCGAAGAAAGTCACGGGTGCTGCTTGGGCCATGCTACAGATTACAAGAATAAAACAGCTGGCGAGAAGAGTTGAAATGCGAAACATGCTTCGCCTCCTTGAAAATTGTTTACTGCTAGTTTTGTTCAAATTTTAAAAAATTATAGCAAAAAACAGTCCATTTGCTAAAGCACCCGAAATAATAGTTAAAATTATTATTCTCTTGACTCATCTAGTCCATTTCGAGTCGGAAATGTAAAGTTCTTCGGCAGAACCATATAAAAAACTTTACACACCTGTCTTTTCCCGTCGTGGAATCTTAGCCTCATAACCTGGCCCGAAAAAGAAGTCCCTCGGCTTGCGCCAAGGGTTTCTGTAAAAATGGAAAGCCGAAAGTATTATTTCCGACGTAACCGCACCATTCCAGCCAAACCAAGAACCCCCAGACCAAGCAAAAATGCCGTGCTTGGTTCAGGAGTAATCACAGAATTGTTGTCGTATGAAAGATTGGATATATAAGCATAGCCATTTGAGCCTATGCCTTCAGCAAACATTTCGCTATATGGATCATAAATATAATAATGATCTTCAAAGTATAAACCTACGTTATTAGATTGTAAAAAATAAAAATAATTGATCAGCGAAGAACCAATTAACGGATAACTTGGTTCATCTTGCCTCCCTTCATGATAATAATTAGCAGATAACGATGTATACGTGCTATATTGAGAACCATCTTCAAAGTAACCAGCTACAGCAACATAGGCCAAAAAAGATTCTCTAAAATTTCCATATGCGCCTTGCGTTTCCGAACGGGAAAATGAAACTGGATCTCTGAAATTCGGTCTTTCGGTAAAAAAATCTGAATAAGGATCCAGGTTCATCGGTGATGTAAATTCTGATATTATGGGCGATACTATTTTCGTTCCACTAATTGAAGCGTCATCAAAATAAATAGAAGTAAAGTTTTGATCAGGATACTCTTGTAAAGAATGATAATCATCTATCTCAAAGGATAAAAAAACAGTATTCGAAAAACCATCTGGAAAAACTATCTCTTCATCTTTTGCATAATCATAATACAGCATGTCTTGAAGAGTAAATTCAACATTAATGACCGCAGCTTGCGCAGAAAAAGAAAAAAACAAACTGATAAAGACAGAACAGAAAATACTCTTCATATACTGAAAACCTCGCGTTGATAGAAACGAACATGCACAACGAGCCTGAGCACCGTCAGCCCGTTAGCAAAAAATGATCCATTCATTACTACTCTTGGTCTCAGAGACCCAGCCAGTCTTACGGCGTTTTTGCTTCGAACTCTTTGTCGCCAGGGACAACGCAATCGAAAAGTGCAGGCCGGTGCAATACTCTCTGAAAAGTGACCACGATCAGAGTGTACGAGGAGGTCGTTTACGATTGCACGACCCGACCGCTTCACGCTTTCCGCGCACATTGGGTGACAGGCCAAGACGAGACGTGCCCTCTCTCCTCTTTCAGCAGCCTCTGCCCCCCTATTCATTTACGGCCCATCTACTGACAACCCCTCCAATTTGCTCGGATAGGCATACTTACTGTCTCTGTGACGAGTTTTAACAATATATTTCAAGTCATTGAATGTAAAAATTTCGTTTTTCGAAAGAAAACACCCATTCTAAGACCAAAAAAACCCCCTTTTTTGAAGGAAAAATCAATTATTTCAAACTACTCTTGGTTTGAGAGACCCAGCGCGAGACCAGCGCAGGTGCGAGACCCGGCGCAGGTGATGTAAAATTTTTAAACACATTCTGTCGAATTTCATTACAGTTATTGATCAGCCGGAATACTCGTGCGTACTCAATTCTTTGCGACTACCGCACGCGCCATGAAGGATTGTCAGAGGCGAGGGGATTCGGTCGCGAGGACACCGACGTGGGAAGCGGACAGACAATTGGGCCAGACGATTCAAGACGAAAACTTGCTCCTCATATGTCCCGCGTTACGTTCTGATCAACAACATCCATTATCAACGGTCCCGACCAGGGCAAAAGTCATGGCATGTTGCTTGCTTAGCTGGCGCAGCAAACACTAATCCCTTTAAATTTTTAAGGAGATCGTATGACCCGCTTCGCATGCTTACTTTTCACCTTCATGATGATGCTTACAAACGCACACGCAGCATCGATTATGCCCGATTTCTCAACAGCTCCTACCGGGTGGGTCACCGACCGTTACCAGCCTGATTTTTTTGGCAATATAGGGGCGTTTGAAGGTCGAGACAATGTTCTGCAAATCGGCATAACTGATGACGGTAGCTCACAAAATCGACCTGCCGGTCAGCAGGGCGCTTTTTACAATACGCACGGAATGAAACATGCCGTTACAGGTGGAGTTGGTTCTTACCTCAGTGCAGACCTTTTTATCGATGAACTTTGGGAGTCTAGTGTAAATGGTCATGTCCGCACAGATATGTGGGGCGTCATGTCTTCTGAAACCTCGATTACAGCATATCCTATCATCGGATTCACAAATTATGGTGGAGTTGGCAGATTTCGTGCTTTTGATGGAGACCTCTCTGGAGGATTAGGAGCATGGGTCGATTTTGACACTGAAGTTTCATACGGAGATTGGACATCTTTCAAAATACTCTTCACAGGATCGGCATTTGACTTCTTTATAAATGACGCGCTTGTTTATTCAGATACGACTATTGGCTTAACAACAGGGTTTTCTGCAGTCATAATGCAAGCTTATAATTTTGGAGACCCAGCAATCCAGGATGCGATTGTAAATGATTACACAGCTCATTGGTCCAACACCCAACCCGTTCCTGAACCAACAGCTTTTCTTCTCCTGAGTGTCGGTCTTCTTGGCGTTCTTGGAATTCAACGAAGAACACGATAGTCAACGGAACTTTATGCAAAAAAAAGGAGCTCACGCTCCTTTTTTTTGGCATCAATATATCTCACTTACATGGTCCATAACCACACGAGTTCACGACGGCAAAAACTCCCGAATCACCGGGAAGAAATCCCGCAGAAAATCCTCGATCCGCCTTTGGGCCGATTCAACATTGCTTCCGGCCTGGACTGAGTTCTTGGTCTCAGAGACCCAGGCGATAGCAGCCCCGCACGGGCCGCCGATAGATGGCGGGAACATGGTAGACTGGGGATTTTGAAGGTTCGCAACGCGAGTTTTACTTAATAATATTATATTGATAGATATAAAAATAGGCAGATTTTGTTCTACTGACCTCATTCTAAGGTCGAAAAAAGGCCCTTTTTTGAGAAAAAAGTGGATAAAATTGAGGACTTTTTGGTCTCAGAGACCCAGGCGGCATGAGCTAGATGATTGGGGCAGGTAGGTCAAGACGAGACTTGACCCCTCGCATTGACCATCTGTGCTCACCGAATTCCGGCTACCCGGAGGCCGTTCTAAAACCGTTCTGGCAAGGCGCGAGCCGATTTTCGAGGATGCGGTGTAGCCGACTACATAAGCCCGCCAAAATTGGGGAGCAACGCAGTCCAAAACAAAATTCTCAACCAATCTCCCGGAGGCCGTTCAAAAACCGTTCTGGCAAGGCGCGAGCCGATTTTCGAGGGTGCGGTGTAGCCGACTACATAAACCCTCGAAAATCGAGTGAGCAACGCAGTCCAGAACGGATTTTTCAACGGCCTCCTAAGCCTTCTCCCTGTCAATGGCGAACACTCCTTTCTCTTCCAACTCCTTCCAGGTCCAGCGTGAATTGAGAAAATAATTGACCAGAGTCGCGCAGGCGATGCCGGCGAGGTTGGCGGCGATGTCCCACATGCCGAAGCTTTTGGCCAGCAGGAGCAGGACCGAGTAGTTGACCACCCCTGCCGCTCCGGCGACCACGTGGAAGCGCAGGAACCTCTTCCTCAGGCCATTCGCGGAGCTTCGCTTGCCGAAGGTGAAGGCGTTGTTGAGCAAAAAGTTGGAAATGATCGAGATTTCAATGGCTATAGGGGAAGCCACTTCCAGAGGCAGGCCTGCAATTCGCGAAAAAAAGACATAGAAGCCCAGATTGACCGCCACGCCGCTCGCCCCGACCAGGAGAAATTTGATGAATTCCTCGGATTTTCTGAACCGGATGCGAAAGACATTGAACAGAAACTCGACCTGATCGTCCAGGGACAGCTTGGACTCACCTATCCTGCGATCCGCGAAGGTGATGGGCACTTCGATAACGCGGGCGCCGTTGCGTATAAGCTCGAAAAGCAGGGATGATTGAAAGGAATAGCCGCGGGTCGAAAGCTGCGACAGGTCGCACTTGCCAAGAAGATCGGCCTTGATGCAGCGAAAGCCGGAAGTGCAGTCCCGAATGGGCGGCAGGCCGCCCAGGAAGCGCAGCATCCCGTTACCCACGCGGCTCAGCATCTTTCTCTTGAATGAAAAATCAGGCGTGCTCCCGCCCAGGATAAACCGGGAACCGATGACCAGGGAAAATCCGTTCTCTGCCAGGTTCACGAACAGGGGGATGAGCTTGGGGGAATGCTGCAGGTCCGCGTCCATTTGCAGGATGAGGTCTGGAGCAAGGGTTTCCAGTGCGTGCGCCATGCCGCGTTTGTAAGCCTCGCCCAAGCCCTGCTTTTCGCCGCTGAGCAGATGCAGGTTGGGAAAGCTGCCCATCAACTCGCGCACGGTGTCTGCGGTTCCATCGGGAGAGTTGTCGTCCACGACGAGGACGTGCAGTTCATGGGAGGGGATGCGGTCGGCCTCTTGGAAAATCTGCGGCAGCAGGAGCTTCAGGTTCTCGCTCTCGTTGAAGGTCGGGAGTACGATGCAGGCACGTTTCACTGGCCACCCACTTTCTGAGCCCCAATACCCTGCGGGATATCGGAAGCTGCTTCCACGGAGCCACCGTGGATCTCGAACAGTTGCAATCTCAAGCCGGACTCCTCTCTTCCCCATGGCATGGTCTTCACAAGAACGACCCGGCCTTGACTCTGCGATTCCTCAATTGCGGAGCAGCGCGTACCCCTGCATACAAACAAGGCAACATCCTCGATCCCCGAGAGGTCATCCTGAACCCGGACAGAGCCGGGAGACCGGTAATACTCCAGCGGAATCTGAACCCATGGTTCCTGGGCCAGGACAACTCGGTCTCCATATTTGCCATCGACAAACTGCGCCATTGCCTTCCAAGGAGGCCGCGCGTTCGCATGGGGCAAACTTTCAGGAAAGCCGGAAACTGTCCAGATCAGGAAAAAAGCGATGAGGCCAAGGGCAATTGGTCCGCGAAACGTTGCCAGGCAAATTCCGAGCATCGCGACGCACGCTAAAACGGACCCGAGAAGTTGACGAGTAACAAACACCGGCTTTGGCCCAATAACAGACACCATGAACACAAAAACAGGTATCCCAACACCCACAATCAGCAACAGAGTGTGCATTGCAGGCAGTTTTCGTGTCGTCAGAGCCTTCCACGCGTAAGCCAGACCCACACCAAACAAGACCAGAACCAGCCAGCGCACCTGGATCAAGGAAGACGGACCAAAAAGGGAAATGAAATGCCACAACAAGTCCGCCCCCTGGGGAGGCTGTAACCAGGATATATGAGGCAAGGGGTCGCCTCCAACGATTAACGAAGAACCCATGGCGGCCAGCATCCACGGCAGAATCAAGGCACACCCGGCAAAACCGTAAACAATAACTTTTACCCGGCCCTGGCGAAGATACATGAAAGCAACCAGCATCTCGGCCGCGATAATAAGTACACCCATGTACTGTGCGTAGAGCAGCAGGGCACATGACGAGGCCCACATGACAAGCGCCTTGCGATCGCGGGCATCCTCCATAATCTTGCTGAATAAAAGCAGATTGAGACAGGAAAGAAAGGCGACCAAGGAATAAGGCCGCGCCTGCTGGCCGTAGAAAACGAAAATCGGACTCACGGCCAAGATCAAAACCATGAAGACCGATATCCACTTGCCAGCAAGTCTGCGAATGAAAAAATATGCGGTCGACAGAAATAAGACAGAAAAAACAATGCTCAATGAACGAGCGGCAATTTCGCTTTTCCCAAAAATATTGATCCATGAAGACAGAAGAACATTGTGCAAAGGAGGGTGCGGGCTGTCTGCCAGGGACTGAGCGATAACCTCGGTAAATACACTGCTGGCCAGCTTTACGGAAAAGACTTCATCGCCCTCAAAATTAACATGTATATCATATATACGCGCCCCAAATCCCAACAACAATATGAACCCGAATAACAATCTATAGACATTAGTTATATAAAAAGAAGACATGAATTTCTCAAAATTGTGTGAAAGATGTATACCAGATCAGGCATGGGCGTGATAGATGCGGAAGCCTGTGCGCTTGCCTTGATTTTTTCGAGCATGAGATTTTAACCCGGAAAAAACTACCTAGATTCTGTGTTTTAGATTTCAAGACTTTTTGCAGACAGATCACTAATGCCTCACGCGGTAATACATGTACTTCAGAAATTCGAGATACATGACAGAAGTGCGGCGCCACCAGGACGTCGAAAGATCTGGAACAGGATAAACCCCTATTTGGATTTCAGTCCCTTCAAAGACACGCCGAAAGGTCCAGAGAGTTCTGCGGGTATGATAATCCGACGTGACCACGAGCAGGCTGCGGATCTCGGGATGAGTGCGCACGTACGCAAGCGTGTTCAGGGCGTCGTGGATGGTGCCGCTAGCCGTATAGTTTAGAAGGGCTATGGCGTCTTCCGGGACTCCCATTTCGAGCAGATCTTCCTTGGCCCATTCAACAAGATAGAGGTTACGCTGGTACTTCTGAGACCAGGAAGCAAAAACACCATCGTTGGCTAGCAGAACCAAGGGCGCAACACCTTCTTTGTACAGAGCTGCAACCGGCGGAAGCCTAACATCGCGACCACCCGCCATGACGACTATGGCGTCCGCTTTGGGCAAGGGGGCGGAGACAACAAGATAAGACTCAAGAGCGACTGACAGCATCAGGCCGATCGAAAACACAACGATCAGCATCGATGACGATATGAAACGTCTACCCATACACCTCTGATTCAAATTTTTTAAAATTCGTATATATATTGTACAAAAAAATTAAATTTCTATATCAATCAAAAAAAATAAGAACGCAAAACATGCTATCAATAATTTTATGAAATAAAAAAATATTTTCTATAATGACAAAAAAAACTACACTATACAATAAAGACTTATAGTAAATTTATTTAAAAAAAATTAAATTTAATCAATTTTTTTACAAAACAATTTAAAAATAACTTGAGTGCTTCTAAAAAATGACAGCGATTTGACATAGATTTTAAAACATGCCTCGCACATAGAAAAAGTTCATTTGCTTCGCATGCATCATAAGCAACGAGCAAATGAGCTCTTGAAAGTATCATTCTCTGCTCTTTGATATTTAACTTATCTTTCCAAAACCAAATCGTTTTTTCTATAGTTGGTATATACGTTTTTGCAGTAGACGAGATTGACAATTTACTGATACTCTTATTATGTACTCTATACGTGACCAATACTTCATTGATAAATCCTACCCGCCCTAAACGAGGCAAACGCCACCACAAATCTCTATCTTCACTTATATTTAGAGATAAATCAAATAATCCTGCCAATATTAATGAATCTTTTTTAACCAAAAAACAAGATGTTGTTATATAACATTGATAAAGAAGTTCAAAAATCTCATCCTGCTGTCTGATTTCTTTCCGTGGCTTGAATATACTTTTGATTTCATCACCATCCAAAAATTCAAAACCACATCCTACTCCAATATAATCTGGATTTTTATCAAGAAAATCAACTTGTTTTTTAATTTTATCAGGCTTCCATGAATCATCAGAGTCCAGAAAGGCGACCAACTCCCCTTTAGCTAAAAATATAGCTTGGTTTCGCGCTGCTGAAACTCCTAAATTTACCTGTAAGACTTCAACATGAATAGGAAATGGCGAGTTGCTTTTGATCGAATTAATTACCGCGAGTGTATCATCTACTGACGCATCATCACATATAATAATTTCGATATCTCTGTATGTTTGACTCAAGACAGAATCAATTGAGTCTTTTATGTATCCTGAACGATTAAATGTCGGAATAACAACACTAACTCTTGGATTAGACACTGAAATTTCCCTTATTCGATACAATTAGCAAGCTCAAAATTAAAAAACTATAAACATTTAAACTTAGCCTAGAAGTTTTTTTCAGACAAGTTATGTGCCAGCAAATAAAATTGATTCCGAGAAGACATATTAACAGAAACTAACTATTTTTAATATATTGTTAGTCCAAGTTATCACCCCTTGCAATGTCAGGCACATCACCTGGAATAGCGTTATACTGGGTTGGCTTTCTAATCGAAGATGGTCCATGACCAACAAGGCTTTCTTGAGCCATCATCCAAGGGGCATCCTGATTCATGCCGTAGTACTGTCCAAATAATTTCCATTCCCAATTTAAGTGCGTTGGTGCGTTGTTTGCTGTATTTATACATATAGAATACCATTCGGACAATAATTTCCCATTAATTTCACAATCACCGGAAGTCTTAATTACAAAAGCAATAAGCCGCACATATTCTGGCAAAACCCATGGACTCATTTCTGCTTCAGATATAGGAAACATCATTCTGTAGGGTTGAAGATATGTTACCACTCCCCATGGACCACAATCACGATTATGCCAACGACTGTCGCCTTTATTTGTCTCTCTGATATTCATTAGTACGATTCTCAATAATTCATATATCGCACTAGGAATACGTTCATCAGAGTATATATTGAGATAGTAATCAATCAAGAAATTGGCGGGAAAAATCGTCTGAAATAGTGGAATACCCGTGGTCCTATCCCTCCCATAACTCCTTGTACCAACAAAACCATTTCGGTAATCATCGATTGCCATTCCGCTTATATTAGCATTTATCCCGCTTAAAACTGGCCCAATAGTGAATTCACCACCTTCAATAATACTTTTTCTCACCTGAAGATATCCTGAAGTTGGAAACTGGCCTTTATCTACCCAGCCTTCTGAAGAGCCGCCAAATTCAAACCAGGCATTATCAGAGGGTCTATGCCACCATGCGCGACTTGGGGGGTTGCTCGGTTCGTCTTCCTGTTTGAAAAGGTTCTCATTGGCATGCCGGGCCGCATTGGTGTCAAAATAAGTTCCAAGGATCACACCTTTCACTCCTCCCTGAATAAGCATATCTCCATGATCGGGAAATTCTTGATCCCAGTTGTCAAAAGGTATCCAAACGATATCCCATTGATGATAAAAGAGAGCGTTTAAAGCTCTTTGAAGGAGAACTTCATCCGCGGTCAAACCTGGCCAAAAGGAAGGGACAATAATAGTCGCATCAATCATCATAGCAGAATACAAAGAAACATATTTTACATAATTATATCTAGGCGTATCATAAATTCCCTGTACAAATATAAAATTAGCACCCTCTTGTGAATCAGGAATAATTCTATTTTTGAATAAATTGCCCTGAATCGATGCTGCAACAGCAGACCAAAAATCTCTGTATCCAGTTAACAAATAAGCAGATGCATAGCTTAAAGTCCTAGGTGCATGCCATTCTGGCCCAGTTTGATATCTAATATTAGATGTTTGGCTCGGCCAACTGACTTTGTCAGAATTCGTAATATTTGCATTATCGCCAAGTGCATCTGGTGGTGGAAAATTATATCCCGCCCACCTAAAGAAAATTTCTTTTAACGCTTCATTATAATATTTAATATCACCCGTTCTTGCCCAAAGAGCAATCAATCCTCTAGGATGCTCATACGTTGCTGTGCCACCATGTAGGTCAAATTCAAATCTGTCTTTAGCCAGTAATGTAAACAGCTTTTCTTCTTCTTTAGTGCCTTTGCCTACAGGCAATAAATATTGGAAAGTGATTCGAGTAGAACAGATATAATCAGGGTCGATAGGGACGACAACATTGTTATTATTCACAATTTCAAATGTTGGTCTTATGTACTCAGGGTCACGGAAAGATCTGATGCTATCGCCGATAATCACCTGAACAGGAAGAATATCTCCATGACCTAATACATATTCAAACTGAATAAGCACTGATCGTATAGTGCCGTCATGATGCCTTCCCCTGAGTGCACTAATATTTGCTGGAATCTCTTTCCCTTGAATTTCAATTCTAATTGTACCATTTTTTATAATCTCTTCAGTAACGAAGCCTTCTGGCAAAGGAAAACCGCTGCTGACTAAGCAGTGACCTTCTCCTTCTTGATTTCTAACAACATGCGCGTTGATGATGATTGAGGAAAAAGCTTCGCTAGGGATAGTACAAAAAATAATTATAATTAAAATTCTATAAAATAACATATTAATAACCTAAATTAGCAAAAATTATTGATAAAAATAAAAATCAAACCTAATAAATTATAATTCAAAATTTTAATAAATAAAATTCAAATTTATGCTTTAAAAATACAAAATAGATTATCATAAAATACTCATGTGATGATTCAATAATTTAAACTTAAGGAGCTTATGAACATCTTCATCAAGAAATGGACAAGACTCTAAAAGAGACACTAAATCAATTTTACATCTATATTTTGAAAAAGATCTTAACAACACGTCAACGTCAGTACTATCTTTAACTATAAATGGCTCTTCGTTTCTTCTATCAACAGATAAAAAATAGTCATAGAATTTTAGATTATCTCCACCTATATTATCATATAAAACAATCCACTTTGAAGGCACATTATACGCATCCGCTGCAATAATTCCATGCAACGAACTAGATGCTATGGCTTGGCAACTTAGAATTTTATTTATGAAAGAATCAATATCCGATTTAACATCAATAATTAATATATCTCGTTCATTATTTAGTTTGTTTAAAAAAGGATGCTCAACGTCTGTAAAGTGTGAAATAATTCCAATACGATATTTTTTTTCAATTTTAGGATTATAAAACAGGGGATATAACAATGCAGGGTCACCATATATTTCAGGACACTCAATGTTTTGCTGTAACAAGAATTTTCTAGTCAATGGTCCTCTTACAGCATGTACTTTTAGTTGTTTATTTTGTAATTTTCGATTTGATGATATTAATCCTGAACCCCAAACAACTAAGTTCTTTTCTGAGTAATTCCCTAATACCGAACCAACAACGCTGAATACTTTAGCACTTTTTAGACAAATTAATTCACTAACTAAATAAACATTTCTATTTGATAACTTCTGAATTAAAACTGGATTTAAAGCATCACCCCAATTTTTTCCATCTGCACCGCCAGTCCACCAATAAGCTACAATTGGATTAGGATCAAAAAAATAAAAAAGAATCGTGTTTATTAAAATTTTATAAATTTTATACAGTTTTCTTATTAGAAATTTGCAATCATTTATCATAATTAGAACTCACCTTAATTAGTCGATCCTAAAAACTCTAAAACGGTCCGCCAGGCACAAGCCTGTACCGGCCGAACATCTAGTCGAAAAACGTGCCCAAGTAATTTGAGGCACAAAAAACACAGAATCCAGATGAACTTCCGAAAATTGAATTCATAAGTTTGACGCCTTACAGCTTGGCCATGGCGTGTCACTGCTTCACGATTTTGGTCAGAAGCTTGGCATCCGTGGGAAAAGGTGGTGTTCTTTTCCTGCACGGAGGAGTCCACGATGACCTCGGCTTCTTTGGCCTTGTCTCCGTGGAGGGCTAAGGAAAACCTCAAAAATCTTGCGGACTCAGTCTTCGCCGATGCGGCGGCGGAAATAGGTCAGCTCTGTCGGATCCGCAAGGCAACTTCCAGGTGAAACGATGCTGGGCGTGAGCAGGCCTAAAAATAATGGTTCTATACTCATGCCTAAACAACACGCTCATCACTCAAGTTTTCAAGCTGCTAGAGGATGAGAGGTCAGCCCATCAACCGAAAGGGTTTTTCGGAGCGCCCGGATGCAACACTAAGCGCCAGTAAGTTGCCCTCGAGAACCTGCCACGGAAGACCTTAACCAATACGCAAAGGTGATTTCGAGGATCAAGTTCATCGAGCATATCCAGGCAAGGGAAGCTGCGCCGTTTGTCGGATTTTTTAAGCTACATCTTTAATAACCTCGGATTTCTTTCGACCAAGAAAATGAAATTTTTACTGCACTTTTGGCTATACGGAATACGTTACTCTAGAAAAATATCAGTTTAAGGATGTTGTCGAATTTTTGGGCTACCTAAATATTTTATTTTTTATTATTATATAAAATATTCGCATAAAAGGATGTGCCGGATATAATAATAAGTTTATTAAATTATAATTGCAAAAAATAATTTTATAAAAAAGACGTGACGTTTTTATTAAATTATTTTTTGGAAATTTGCATAAATAATTTCCAAAAATCCTTTTTTCTTTTAACGGCAAAAAAAACGACCTCATAATGCACCATTCTGTTTTTTTAATGGCAGTTTTTTTTATATTATTGTAAATGATATTATTATTCTTTGTTATTTTTGCGAAGTTAAATAATCTGTTGTATAATAAAATTTTTTGAAATAATCTTTGAGCGTTTAATATGCTGGTAGTTGAATCCAGATTATACCTATTATTGACAATCGGCTTACAAATTAACTTACTTTTTTTTGCATGAAACAAAGACTTTAAAGCGAAATCGACATCTTCAAAAAAAATATTCTCTTCAAAGATAATACGGTGCTTCCTTAAAAAGCTTGCTTTATACATTTTAGTCCAAACATTTGATGTCAAACCAGTTACTAGCAAGCCATCCTCAATTAAAAAATCTTTGCCTTCTAATACATTTTCATTCCGCAAAAAAGAACTTTTTATGTATATTTTATCATTTTTTATATAATAGAAATCAAAAATTAATAAATCTAGATCAAATGCTTCACATTCGTAAATCAAATCTCTCAATACATTTTTTTCAAAATAATCATCTGCGTCAATAAATAAAACATAATCGCCTTTAGCATTACTAAGCCCAGTATTCCTTGCGCCGCCTTGTTTTTTATTAACATCATGTTTTATTAATTTTATATTTGCGTATTTGTTTTTATAAAATTCTACAATACTAACAGAATTGTCTGTACTGCAGTCATCTATAACTATTACCTCATATTCATTTTCAGAAATATTTTGACAAAAAACACTTTCTAAACATTCACCTATATATAACTCCATATTATACAAAGGTATTATCACAGATAATTTATAGTTATGCTTCATATTAAACAACCTTGAAGTAATTTAAATCATCTCTGCATAAATTATTTTTATGCTTTATATTATCTTAATTTTTTCAAAGCTAGCTCCCTTGTCAAAACTCACAGCGGGAAAAAGCCTTGAGTACCACTTATGCCCCGGTCGGTAAAATTCTACCGAAATCGGTAGCGCTCAACCTCTGGCAGTAAAAATAAACCCGAATGCATGGAAGAGGCTAGAAAAAAGACTCCTCGCTATTTCAAGTGGGCAGGAGCCTTGAACCCCTGACCACATCCGGGTAATTTGTTCGCCTATGAAAGACATAAGCTTTTAATACAGACACGCGGAACTCGAATACACTCACTTAACGCCCTCAACAATTCATTTTTCATAGCTCAAAGCATTCTGAAACGAAGAAACGCCAATTTTGCACAATTCACTTAAAACATTCATACTAAAGCCATACTGTGTGGCGCCCAATGTGTACCGCAGGGCTTCTCCTGCACTTTGCTTCTTACGCATCCAATATGCAAGCTCGAGATATGATTGAAAGAGACGTGCCCGCAACGTGTCTATATTTTTAAAAAAGGACTCATCCCGTAAATAAGATTCAAAAAGTCTTATATGATTTTGAGCATAAATAATTCCATTTTGTAAACCATTTGCAGTTATACATTTTCCATGCCTATGATATATACTGGTGACATCTCTTGTACACGCAAAAACATTCCCGGGCTTTTTGCTTAGCCGAATACAATAATCCAGATCATCAACGACGTACACATTATCATCAAACATTACTCCATCAAAACAAGAAGCTTTCCCCACAAGTGCCTGCAAATGAATGAACATTTCATTCAGCAATGCCTCAACCATATCACATTCTGGGACATATAAGCATCCTGAAATATGGCGCATTTTCATAGACTGCAAATATTGTTTTTTTTCAAACCAGTTAAACAAGTGCTCCCCAGACTCGTAATCAATGACAGAAAAATCATTAAAAACGATATCAACTCCCACGTTCTCACAATAGTTTATGCTTTGTCTAAGATGACCAGGAAGCCACAAATCATCAGCATCAAGAAAACTAATATACTTTCCTGTAGCATTCAGGAGCCCAGTATTTCTTCCTCCAGCTGGCCCTTTTTTCCTTTCATTTCGCAAAAGTCGGATCTGTGGATACTTCTTTTGCATTTCGGATACCAATCTATACGTCGAGTCCGTTGACCGATCGTCAATCACAAGCATTTCCAAGTCATCAATACCCTGTTCCGCAACAACACTGAGAATCGCCTTTTCAATGAAACGCTCGTTGTTATATGCTGGCATGATAACAGATGCGAGAACAGACACAGATCACCCCTTACCCGTCAACGGGCCATCAATGGAAAAATATCGCACAGAGAAATTCAGTCCGCAAAAGAAACCTGGTCGCGTTGCGCGACTCAATCGACCTTAGACCCGTACATTCACGCCCACTTCACGCCCCGAAAAATAACGCTTCGATCAATGCGATCATGGTGCGACAGGACAAAACCCATTAATTTTCCCAGAACCTCGTCGGTAAGCAAGGTCGGCAGCAGCCCCAACTCCAGCAATCCTGTATGAGCCGGGTTGTAGTAATGCTCTTCGAGTTCCTTTCTCGGATTGGACAGATTCTTGACTTCAACATCCAATCCCATGCCCTGTCCAACACGACAAACCATCTCGGCAAGTTGGTTGACGGAAAACGTCTCCGTGAACTGATTAAAAATTCGGAGCTGTCCCTTGTCCGCCGGGGTATCGATGGCAAGTCTTACACAGCTGAGCGTATCCCTTATGTTCAGATACCCTCTAGTTTGCCCTCCCTGACCATAAACGGTCAAAGGATATCCGGCCACAGCCTGCACGGCAAACCTGTTCAACACGGTTCCAAACAACTCATCATAGTTGAAAAAAGGCAGCAATCTCTCATCATCGCCCGTTTCATCCGTGAACACGCCGTAGACAGGCCCCTGCATCAAATCGGTCACCCGGAGATCCCACATGCGCACATAGAACCAAAGCAAATCCGTATCCATGACTTTGGTTGTGTGATACAGGCTGGATGCTTGCCGGGGATACAAAAAGCGGTGACTTCGCCCTTTGTGCTCGACATCAAGCCACCCCTCCTCAATGTCGATATTTGGGGTTCCATACTCGCCCATGGTGCCCAGCTTGATGATATGCGCGTCAGGGCAAAATTCGCGTACAGCAAACACCGTATTCGCCGTGACCTGGAGGTTATTATTCAATGTCAGCGAAGCAGCACGCCTGTTCAGCATCGAATAGGGCGCGGAGGGTTGTTCAGCATAATGCACCACCGCTTCCGGCTGAAAATCCCGAAAAACGTCGGCAACAACATCCCAGGAAGTCAGATCTCCGAAATACGTCCGTATCCTGAAGCCTGATTTTTCCTCCCAAAGCCTGACCCGTTCATGCAGATTCGGGACCGGGCACAGGGCTTCCGAATTCTCCTCGCGGCAAATGTTCCTGCGTAGGTAGTTGTCAACCACGGCGACATTATGACCGTACGCGGAAAGATGCATGGCAGTGGGCCACCCGAGATAGCCGTCGCCTCCAAATATCAATATGTTCATAATTCCCCCGAGTATTGCTTCGTCTTCAGAGCCTATTGCTCAAGCAATTTATGCGTCAGCAAAAACTGCCGCAAAGCGTCCTGAGTCAACGGTACTTCATTGCCTGAGTGGTACGGATTTTCAACCACAGAACTTTGCAAACCATTATACTTATAGTCTATTTCCTTGTAGTAGTTTCTGAAAGCAGGAAGCACCACAAAATAACGATCCAATTCAAGGGTACGCCGCGTCTCCTCGAGGCTCATCAACTCTTCATACATCTTCTCGCCAGGCTTGGAGCCGATAATTAATATCTCGATGCCGTCAGGGTCATGTCCGAAACGGGGCGCCAATTCCCTGATCATCACTTCCGCAAGATCACGAATGCGTATGACCGGCATCTTGGTGATGAAAACCTCGCCGCCCCGAACATCCGTGGAGGAATCGATCACAAGCTCCGCAGCCTCCTGAATGCTCATGATAAACCGACTCATGGTATCGTCCGTGAGGGTAACCGGCCCACCTCGCCGAATCTGTTCAAAAAAGATGGGGATGACCGAACCTCGCGAACCAAGCACATTCCCAAATCGCGTGGAAGCGAACTTGGTTATTCCGTTGCGAGCATTGCTGTTGGCAGCGGTCATCAAACGCTCCCCCATGAGTTTGGAGGTCCCCATGACGTTTGTGGGGTTCACGGCCTTGTCGGAACTGGTAAAGATTACCCTGTCCACTTTTTGAGCCGTTGCCGCTTCTATGATGTTTTGGACGCCGACGATGTTGTTCTGCACTGCCTGCATGGGGGCACGCTCGCACAGGCCTACGTGCTTGAATGCCGCAGTGTGAAAAACGATATCCACATCCTCCATTTTCGCCTTCAAATCTGAGAGATCACGGACATCTGAAAGAAAAAAAGACATCCCGGCGTGGCCGCTCCATAACTGTTCATCAAAAAACAGTTCACTTTCGTTGTTGTCCAGACCAACAAGCTCACCCACCCCGTAAGTGTTGATGAGATGCGAAACCACTTCCCGCCCGACTGTCCCGCAACAACCGGTTACCAGGACCCGCTTGTCGCTGAAAAAAGATTTCATCTTGCTTGCTCCAATTCAAATTGTATCTACCGATACCAGCAAAAAAGCATTAGGCACGCTTACGTATGACACGAGCAGGATTTCCTGCCACGATTGACTGTGCCTCCACAGGCTTGGACACAACAGCTCCAGCACCAATTACACACTGTTCGCCAATATCAGCCATGATAACAGCTTTGTTCCCGATCCAGCAATCATTGCCGATATGAGTTTGCCGGCGATCACCGCCTTGTAGGCGGATAGGCCTGTCCAACTCATCAAAAAAGTGCATATTTTTATTAGCAACATGCACGCCACTGCCAATTATTACGTCGTCACCTACAATACAACTCGAAATAATACAATGCGCACCGATATAGACATTTCGTCCGATAATAATATTATCTGTTGGGAAAAAAGTTCCAAAATCAATTGTGAATTGTATGCTGCATTTTTTTAAAGCCAAAATATAAAATCCACGTCGCAAAATTTGGCCTAAAATTCCAGGAAACAAGCTCAAAAACTGCGAAAAACCTGAAAAAATGCGATGTTTCCCTACAACAAAACCTACACAAATATAAATTATATACAGCGGCCCTGCAAAAAACAAAGCTATTCCCAACGCAGCGAAACGGAGCGAATTGTGTATCGACATAGCTAAGAAACATTACCTTTTAATAACGACTTGATTCTGCAACGACCAGTGATCAACCAATTTTTCGCGCCTTAACAACGTACCCTTCGCCAATCCACCCAAAATTTTTCGAGTTTTCAAACACTCGTTGCAATTTCTTCATGGTGCCTACAGCGAAGCGTGGGAAAAATTTTTCGATGAACGGAAGGCGAAAATCATAGCTTCGTTTATCCTCTTCCTGGAGTCCATTTGATTCTAAAATAGATTGAAAACCCTGGTACGAGTGTTTGGTCAAGTCGAAATCCCATCTTCTTTTGCGAATACCGAGTCCGTAAAGAACGCTATCCTTGGCAGCAATGATTTTTGGAGTTGGGGCTAGCGCATTGGAACACTGAAGCACCAGCACGCCCCCGGGCCGGAGCACCCTGGCAAGCTCCCTGACGGCCTTGGATGTATCCGTTGCATAGGCCAGCACCCCAATGGAAATCACATTGTCAAAAGAATCATCAGAAAATGGCAACTGCTCGATCTGTGAATTGCACCAGAATACTTGGTGGTCTATGCCTGCCAAGCTACGCGCCATTTTAAGCATTTCCAGAGAGAGATCCACCGAACAAGTCCAAAGCCCCATCTGGTTCAACTCTCTTGTTAAAATTGCGGGGCCGCACCCAACGTCCAGCACTCTGCCCCGCGAATCCTTTAAGCAGTCTAGCACTATCCTTTTTCTGATCAAATACGACAAGTGCTCGCACGTCTCACCACTGTAACGGTCACCCAAGTACCTGTCCGTCTCCTGATCATAAAAATTCCGAACGTCCTTGATTTTATCTTTCATTGGGAACTCTGTCTTTGAGAACTATATGCAAGTGAATACAGTGAATGGTAAGCGGCAATGGACTTCTTGAGATTATAGCGTTGCTCCACCAGCCGACGACCGTTCATGCCCAAACGAACCCGCTGCTTTTTGTCATTGAACAGGGAGAGCAGAGCATTGGCCATGGCCCGTGAATCCTCCGGGTCAACCAACATTCCATTTTCATCAGGTCGGACCACTGTTGGGATGCCGCCGACATTCGTGGCGACCACAGGCAGCCCAGAAGCCATGGCCTCCAAGATGCACAAAGGCAGGCCCTCTTCCTTGGACGACAGCACAAAAACATCCAGGCACTGCAAAATATCAGGCACATCAGAGCGTGAACCGAGAAAACGGACTTGCTCGCCGAGGCCAAGCTGAACAACCTGTTGCTCCAGTTTGTCCCGCTCTGCTCCATCGCCAATAATCAGCAGTTTCGCCCTGGACTCCTGATCCACCACTAATCGAAAAGCATTAAGAAGCATGGGATGGTCCTTGACCGGGTGCAGCCTGGCCACGATCCCAGCTACCAGATCATCCTCGGACAACCCAAGCGCCTTTCGATCAAGGTCAGCCTGCTGGAAACGCGCAAGGTCAATGCCATTGACGACCGTATGCACTTTATGCGCTGGGATGCCAACCTTGTCGCGTAAAAAGGCTGACGTTTCCTCGTTGACCCCGGTCACCGCACTGCAAAAACGGGATAACTGTCGCAAACGAAAGCAGGCCTTGGAGGACATCAAAGAAAAAAACTCATGCTCGGTATGAACAATGCGTGTGCGTGACAACAAAGCGCCTGGCCAGGCGCAGAAGAGTTCGTACAGGTGGTGCGTGTGCACGACATCAGGCTTAAACTGGCGCATAGCCCTCCAGAGGCGAAGCATGGGACTGAAACGTTCAGTGGGCTTTTTGTCGATCAGAAACGTAGCCACTTGCCCAGCCTCAAGGACTTGTCGCAACGGACCGTCGTGCTCCAAGGCCGCCACGCCGTGGGTGCAACATTCGGTCATGTTTAGAGCAATATCCCGCGCCACGGACTCGGAGCCGCCTATACCGAAACAATATATGACTTGGAGTATTCGCATTATCAATTTTCAGTGTCAGTGCCTGTATTAGTGACTGTGGTCCAGGTCAGGACATTGACTTTTTTAAAAACTTCCAGATCTTCTAACGAGTTGACTTCACTCATCGCCTTCCCCCACGTCTATCGACACTATCATTTACACTGTCACTATCACTCCCACCATCAAGGCTCTCCAGAAATTCATGATACAATTCCAAATACCTCTCAGGCGAGAAATGATCCTTTGCCCGTTGGTATCCGGCGTCGCCCATGCGGTGCGTCAAGTCTGGGTTATCCAGAAACTGGCGCATTTTCTCAGCCAATTCACTATGGTTCTCGCTCTCGAAAAGAAGCCCCGTCTTGTTTTCTTCAACCATCTCGGGGATGCCGCCAACACGAGAAGCAATCACCGCCTTGCCGCAGGCCATGGCCTCGATCAAAACCCGGCCCATGGATTCGCTACGTGAGGGCAGCACCAGAAAACGGCAGTTCTCGAATTCTGTTACAATGTCATTAAAAAACATTCCTTTGTGAAAGGAAATATTCTGATTCCCGGCCGCCAATTTTTCATAAGGTTTTCGGTCCTCGCAGTGACCAATGATCTTCAGATTGGTCTCTGGATAGTTTGCGCTGATGGATTGAAAGGCCTTGAGCAGAACGTCCACTCCCTTGACATCGTAAGGGTGGCCAACGCAAAGGATGGGGCCGTTAGGGGTAGGACCGGTTTTATTGAAGGCATGCGTTCCTATAAAGGAAAAAAAAGTCCGAATAAATGTACGGCGCTCGTTTAAATCGAAAAGCTTGCAGTATTTCTGCTTAAGTGGGGTATTGATAAACTTCACCCCATCCGCAAAGCGGAAGGTCAGGCGCATGCAGCCTTTCTTGATGAGATTGATAAACTTATTCCTGATGCTTTGATCGCTCCCGTGGAGTTGATCAAAATGATCGGTATTGACCTCAACAAAAAGCTTGGCGTTGGTTATTGCCTTGACCAAGACCCCGGCAACTCCGCAAATCATAGGATCATAGCTGACGATGGCATCCACCGGACCATTGTTTTTGGCATTTCGGCAGCAGAACCAAAGATAGCTCAATTGCCGCCGGACAATATTGTTATGCCAGCGGATAGAGCAAAAACGAAATTTACCGGCAACCACCTCTTTTCCTGTCCCAAGATGCAAAATACTTCCCGAGTAGTATTTTGATAACTGCTCAAACCGATGTCGAAAACCTGGATCATCCGGTTTCCAGATAAGGTAGTTCAGGAAGATGAGTTTTTTCATTGAGTTTTCAGTGTCGGTTTCAGTGTGAGTGTCTGTGTCAGTGCCAGTTACTTAATGTTTGATGTCACTGTAAAAAGTCGTCATCCCCTTGAAGAAGGGGCTCCATGCCTTTTTTAACTATTTGAAAAGAATGGATTTCGCGCCATTGCCCGACATAGCCCACCTACCCATGCTGGGCACACGTTCGCGGGAATGACACTCAGGTTCTTTCGCGACTTTTTGCAGTGGCGTCATGTTTGGTTACCTTGCATTTTTTGATAAGATTTCATCATATAATTCCATCATGCGGCTGGCACGGGCTTGTGGAGAAAACTCGTCCAGTACTTTTTTTCGTCCTTTGGTACCGTATTCATCCATCAACCCAGGGCTTGAGAGCATTTCAATGACTGCCCCGGCCAAGGCTGTCGCATCCCGAGGCGGGACTACTTTGCCGGTCACGCCGTCTTCTACCACCTCGGGTACGCCGCCCACATTGGTGGCCACAACCGGCTTTCCGAAAAGCATGGCTTCCATGGCAACGTTAGGCAGCCCCTCGCTCAGGGAAGGCAATACCACCAAGTCCAGGGCAGGATACCAGGCCGCGACATCCTCCTGAAACCCCATGAAGTGGACATGATTTTCCATTCCCTTTTCAGCACACATCTTTCGCAACCTTGCTTCTTCCTGTCCCGTGCCAAGGAATACCGTCCTGGCAGTAGGCACCTTAGCCAATACCTGTGGAAATGCTTCGAGAAAGATGGCGTGACCTTTTTCCGGACTCATCCTGCCAATAATGCCAATCAGCGGTCCAACGCCATTGTGCCCTCGCAGTTGGAAGAGTTCTTCGGGGGGGAATCCGGACGCAACCGTTTTCAGGAACCCAGGGTCAATCGCGTTGCGCAAGACATGAACCTTGTTCGACGGAAAACCCTGTTTGAGCAACACATGGCGCATGGCTTCCGACACGGTGACCACGGCATCCGCTTTGCGCACAACTAATTTTTCCAAAAAAAAATAACAACGAACCTTGAAATCCTCGGATGTATTGCCATGCAAAAAAGCCACCCAGGGGATGTCCAGTGATCGCTTTAAAAAAAATCCCAATATCGAGGGTTTGTAGCCATGCGTCTGCAGCAGGTCGATCCGTTTTTCAACAACGAGTTCCCGGACGCTTCGGATCAGGCTTCGATCGAAACGCCTGTGTTGCAGAACAACGCTCACCCCCCTGTCTTTGGCGCGTATTTGCTCAAACAGTTTCGGCTGTGCCAAATCGGCCAGCCATGTAAAGCAGAGAAGGAAAGCATACCTGCCATCGGGCTGAACATGATCCACCAGCTGCAGCAATTGCCTGAGGGGACCGCTGAGATGATCGGTTGACATCAAGGTCAATATGCGTTTCACGGTGCTCCCATTCAGGATGATACGCTCCGGCACAAATCATCGGTTATCAGGCGCCAATCAAAACGCTCCTTGACAAATGTCGCTGCCGCCGTCCCGATTCGCTGACATAGGGCTGGCTCTTGGAGGAGCTGGATGGTCGCTTGCGCAAACTCATGAGCTGTTTCGGCCAGATAGAAGTGCTGCAAATCCTTGGCAGAAATTCCTTCTGCACCCATGGGCGTACTCACTATCGCCTTGCCACAAGCCATGGCCTCCAGGATCTTCAGCCTGGTCCCACCGCCCACTAGCAAGGGCACGACCACAATCCGAGCCCTGGCCAGATAAGGTCGAACATCTGGAACCATGCCCGTGACCGTGACACGCTCCTCTGCCAGCCTGCTGATGGCTTCCGGAGGGTTCTTGCCCACAATGGTAAAATGTGTCTCCGGGAACTTATCGTGAATCAACGGCAGGATATTGTGCACGAAGAAAAGCACTCCAGAGATGTTGGCGTGGTAGTCCATACTGCCGACAAAAACCAAGTCCTTGCTTGCGGGGTCCATGGGGAGGGGCTGGAAATGGTCGCAGTCCACACCATTTGGCGTCACCTGGATCGGGGTGCTCATTGTCTTGTCTTGCAGCAAACCCCTGTCCTGAACTGAGCAGACCAGAATTTTGTGAAATTTACCCGCCACATCGCGCTCATAACCTTCTAGCTTTGCGGCGGTCAGCCGGGCATAGATCTTTTTGAACAGGTTCCCGTCCTTCTCGGCATAGCGGCGCAAAAGAGCGGATTCCACATTGTGCATGTCCAGGATGCGCAAGGAGTTATCCATTGCCGGCACCACATACTGAGCCATGACCACGTCCTCGATCTGCACCAGATCATACGCCTGCCCCGTGGCCATCTCCTGGACAGCATCCACCATGGCCTGAAGATGGTAATTATGCACATGAAAAGGCGTGGACAGTACCAGCCCGCGCAGCAGGTCCATAGGCGAGTAAGCCTTGGCCCTGGGCACCAGGCGCAACCGGCGGCACAGGGCCTGCAACTTCGGAAAATCGCCTGGCTCTTGTTCAGGCTGGCAAAAACTGAGCAGATCCACTTGCCAACCATTCCTGACATAGCCCTGCATGAGATGAAAAGTACGGATCTTCCAGCCGTCATCCAAAGGGGCGGGCACTCGGGCGGTGAGGAAGAGAACTGTTATATTGCTGTGCATGTTGCTATCAGACTGTCCGTGGTTTTATGCGGTTACTTGCAGACGAGTGTTGAACGGGCCGAAACTTTTAATCCGTGCATGTTCATGGAAACCCGCCCGCTGCACGGCTTTAATGGAAGCGACATTCTGGTCATGGACCACGCAAAAAACCCGCTGAACACCATCACTACGGAGCTCGTTCAAGGTGTACGCCAAAACCTGGGAACAGATTTTCTTGCCGCGGTACTCTGGCAAAGTCAGCATGTAGTTCACCTCCGCACACCCCTGGCCAAGACCAAGAAACCGGCTTTTTGCTCCTGACGGAAAAACCCAATGGATATAGGCTGGCTGTTCTTCCCAAAGGCCCAGAAAATAATCTTCCACTCCGGCAAGCTGATCACAATAGAACTCCCGGGGCAAAGCTCTGCTGCTTCTCATGTATCGCAGAGTTTCATATGCATTGCGCTCACTCCGGAGTTGCGGGGCAACCGTTAGAGGTGGTACCGCACCACTACCGTTACAGGTAAACACGATAAAAGTGTTGATGCGCAGAAAACTGTAATAGATATACTTGAAAAAACCTGATATTCCCGATCCGTATTGAGCCTGGATGCTTTGCAAAAGGTGGAGCATTGTAATTTTCGCTACAGTCAGGGATCTCATGCTTTTACTCTGGCCGACTGCAAGGCGGGCCCATCGACTGCGGACTGTGACTGGAATTCTTCCATAAGATCAAGCTTGCGGAGTATGCAGCACAGGGCTATCAGAAAGTAGAACATGGCGAAATAGGCAGCGGAAAGAAACATGGCTGTAGCTACATAACCCCACAGGCTGACCTCCAGAGCCGTTGTCAGCCAGAGATGATTCTTGAACTCGCCAGGACTGCTGGAGTATTTTTTTCGCAACCTCCGTAATAACCGCAAACTTGTCACGATAAGCATGATGAACAAGACAAACCCACCCACTCCCAGTTCCGCACCTACTTGGACAAACGCATTGTGGGCGGTAAGCCACTTCCCCCCTGTGTCGCCAAAGGAGTAGCCAAGCCCAGTCATAAAGGCTCCTGCGCCCACGCCGGTAACAGGATTGTCAAGCATAAGTCCCAGTCCACGCAACCAGAGCTGCTTTCGGCCATAGTCAGCGGTCAAATTATAGTCGTCTTCCGACGTAATTGTCTTCATACGGTCCCAGTATGTATCCGGGGCGAACTGAACAAAGGCCAGGGTCAACATGGACAACACCGAGATCTTGACCGCCCATGATCGTCCTTTATCCTTGAACAAAATGAGCAAAGCTATGACTATGAGGCCTAGAAATCCACCACGGGAAACCGTTAAGATGAAGGCAAAAAGCAGGGTCAACAACGTTCCGAAAAGAATAACCTTGGCAACCCCTTTTCTGGAACTCATGAAGAAATAGACAATAGGCAGGGCAATTACGAAGAGCATGGCAATGTCATTGGGATCATATGTTCCGCTGGCAGTCATGCGTCCCGCATGGGAAGTACCCATTGTGATGGTAAAAAAAGCCAGAAGAAACGCACCGACGATAAAAGTCCAGACCACTTTTCGCAACGCATCGAAATTATTCACGGCATAGATCAGAACAAGAAAAAAAAGGATAGTTCTCGGAAAACGCTCAATAGCAAAACTGAAGCTTTGACCTGGCCATACACTGAAAGGTACGGTCAGAAGAGCTAAGGCAAGGATCGCCAAGACCATCTTCACCTGAGGTATCTCAAGAAAATGGGTATACTGTTGCTGTTTTGGCGCGATAACAACAAAAAACAGTACCAAAAAATTAGAAATTAATCCTAAACGCAATGGGCTCAAAAATAGAAAAAGCTCTTGAATCCTACTCACGTTCACCAAAGTCAGCAGCAGGACACTATAAAGCAGTAAATTATTTTTCTTAACTATGGCACTCATTAGTTCAAACCGTCAAACACATCATCTGCTGAAGACCCGAATGTTCCATTAGCGTTAAAATTACGAGCCATTTTCTGAAACTGTTCATTTTCAGACATGAGTTGCGCAAACGTCCCTGAAGCAACAAGGGCACCCCTTTCCAACATGAATATCTTGTCGCAGTCCTGGACTGTGCTGAGCCGATGAGCGATCATCAAAATGGTCTTCTGACGGGAGAGATTGCGAATATCCTCCATAACCTGTTCCTCGGTCACGTTGTCCAGGGCGCTGGTGGCTTCATCCATTACAAGAACCTGAGGGTCGTGGTATAAGGCCCTGGCTATGCCGATCCGCTGGCGTTGCCCACCGCTCAGTCGCACCCCACGTTCGCCAACCACGGTATTATAGCCCTGCGGCAATTCATTGACCACAAACTCATGGAGATTGGCAATGCGGGCGGCATTCTTCACTGCATCCATGTCAACTTCTGAAGCAGGTAACCCAAAGGCTATGTTATGGGCGACTGTATCGTCGGAAAGATAAATGAACTGCGGTACATAGCCGATATTGCGCTGCCAGCGTATCATCACATCCTTTTCCAAAACGATTCCGTCCACCCGCAACTGGCCACTTTGGGGCGTGAGCAGACCTAGGACGACATCAATGGTCGTGGTCTTGCCCGACCCGGTGGAGCCAACGAAGCCCACTGTGGTGTTGGCCTTGACGGCCAAGCTGAGTCCGCGCAGCACAGGCTCTGTGTTTTGCGGGTAGCTATAGCTGACTTCATCCAGAACCAACTCCTTCGTGATGGGCAATCGATCCACATGAGCAGGCATGGTGGGCTCTGGAACCATCGCCTTCTCACCCATGTCCGCAAGGAGCATGTCCAGGGAGGCCAGGTTGAACCTCACGGTTCCCAAATTGACAAACACTACCTGCAAAGAGGGCATGAGCCTGTAGCCGGCAAAAGCGTACAAGGCCAGCAAGGGTATAATTTGTTCAGACTGACTGGAAAAGGAGAGTATGTAGATCACGATGAGCAGGATGCCGCCAAACCCGATGGTTTCCAGGGCAAATTTGGGCGTTTGCGTGATCAGGGCGTAGCTGCTTTCCGTATAAGCCAGTTCCCGCGCATGCAGGGAAAACCTGTCCAGGAAGCTTTTCTCGCGGCCCAGGATTTTCAGTTCCTTGACCCCGCTCAGGGCTTCGGATGCGCTTTGAAAACGGCCATCGTTGGCCGTGGCCCGTCTCTGTCCAAGCGTGCCCAACCCCCGGCGCACGGAAATAAAAATCAAGGCATAGCTGCCGCCGAGGCTTACGACGACCAGCAAGGCCAGAACTGGGTCCACGGCAACCAGCATGGCAAAAATAAAAAAGGCGATGGTCCCCTTGGCAACAAGCTCCAAAATGGGCTGCATGACATTGTGAACAACCCGGGACACTTCTTCCAGTATATTCTTGCCCATACTGGAAGTATTTCTCGACAAAAAAAATTGATACGGTTGCATCATATAGAAATGAAGCATCTTTCGGGAAAGACCGGCCTTGCAAAAATGAACAAATCTGGTTATATACCACAACGAACCAAGACGTAATGAATTCGCGAAAATAATCAATACGAAAACAATTAATCCGATAAAAATCAAGAATTGATTGGTGTTTGCGAAATCCATGTATTGATATGCCCATTGCAGATAGGCATTTGTTTCAATGACGCCTGGATTCGTAACCACTGCCATGAATGGCATGATGGACGCGATGCTGAGCATGTCCACGAAGGCAGATGCGAGGATGGCTACGAAGAGCAGATACACCCGCAGACGTTCACGTTTAGTGAGCAGGGCGAGGATTTTGCGGAATGTTTGCATTTGTAAGCTCGACTTCGGTGTTAGTCATTAGAAGTTAATGGCCTTTATTTATGGATAATATAATCGAAATTGCGCATAAGCTACGCATTCCGTCACGGAAAGCCTCAATCAGTATGCGCTCGGCCTGGCTTTGGACTTCGCCAATTTTCTTCAGACTTTCCAGAGTAATACCTAGGATTTAGCACCTCTGAGTGCAAGGTCACTCGATCCAGGCGGAACACCTCGTCGAACCGTGTCGTCCCATTCATGAGGGCAGATACTCCCGAATGACCGGATAAAAATCCATCAGGAAGCCCTCAATCCGCTTCTGCGTGACACTCACATCGTCCCTGGCTTGAACTGAAATACGAATGAAACTCTGATCCCGGCGACGGTGAAAAATGGAGCCCGTTATCTCGGCCAACTTAAGGGAGAACTCGTCGGAAATGGTCTGGCCACGCATGGCGAACCAATAATACAGCACTTCCTTGCTCTCACCGGAACCATAAACAGCACGAACCAGATTCACTGCTTCCCCATCAATGTTCATCTCAATTCGCTCGGAAGAGAGCTCAGTCCACCCCCCTCCAGGCAAGCAATTCTTTGGGGAATGGATTCGCCCCCCTTCCGGGCTTCCGTCGAAATAACTCAAATACATATCAACGGATGCGCCATCAGATCGCACATAACGTCTCGAAAGGTATTCAGTCGGCCGCAACAAATTTAAAATATCCTCGCTGAAATTTGACTGCGTAGCCATGCGCCAGCCATTATGCGCAACCGGAAACTCCGCAAAAGGCCGAGCCAATGGCACTTCCAGATCCTTGTGGAAAGTCATGAAAAGTGCTGCCCCAGCCAACAGAACAAGAACGATCGCGACCCGCACAATGAGATTCATGCCCACCTCTTGAGGGCAGAGCCCAAGGCTAAAAACAGGATAACCGCCGCCGCAAACACGAACAAACCGGCAAACTCATGAAAAAAGCCTTCTGCCGCTGCCGATCCATAAAACTGGGCCAGAACACCCGTGGCCACAACTCGAAGGGTGTTGGTAAGAACGGCAATGGGCAGCGTGGAAACAATAAGGATGACCCGATCCCTGGTTTTGGTGTGCAGGACAAAGGCGTAGGCCGCTCCAAGGGCAAGCAGCGACATGATGGAGCGCAACCCGCTGCAAGCGTCGGCCACCTCCAGGGTGATGTTGGGAAACATGAGAATATTCCCTTCCTGCCAAACCACGATTCCAAGAGCCTTCATGGACAGGACGGACACGTTGGTGACGAAAAGTTTCAGTGGGAAAGCTGCCGCGTCATAAAGCACGGCAGGTATCGGAACCATGAGAAAGAGATAGCACAGCGGTGCAAGAAGAATTTTGAAAATCTCCCATCCCAAAAGGTACAGAACCAATCCGGCAATCACGACAACCAGCGACGAGCGCATGGTCAAGTATTCCGTTGCGACCCACCCCAGAATGAGCAGTAGCAAACCAAATGCAACAAGAGCAATGCCGGCATTACATGGACGGGCAGTGGCAGCTTGCAAATCATTCCTACGCATATACGCAAGATACAAAGAGATGATTGGCACCAAAAATCCATGCGAGTAGTTATCATCAGACGCCCATACTTTGACCATTGGTACAATAATTGGCCAATAGAGAGCCACAGCTATCGAAGCTATAGAGACAAACGCCAAATATAATTTATTTTTTTCTGTTATCATATATCAAGAATTTCTCGGATCCCACATTATGAACATTTCACCCTTAGCCAACCTGCATAAGCCAAGTACAGCCGCCCAATGCAACACAACGAACATCCAAACCACCTTTGCAATCCCATCAACCCCTCTTGAGCCAAACCAAGCCAAGCCAAGAAAAATTATGAGCCCGATCGTCGTCAACATGGAATACATGTCAAATGCTCCAAATAAGGCACCAACGGCGAGGCCTGCGAGAAGAGGCAGCGCTAGCCAGCGTAGTATCTTGTGCGAAAGCACTTGCCACACAAACCCATATCGCCTCTCTTGAATCAACTTCCCCAGATGGCGCAAACACACGTGCCACGATTGAGCCATAATCCGGGTCTGTCGTTTCAATTCAGTCTCTCCGTCATCTTCACTGGCCTCAACCACCACAGCCAAAGGCTCACTCACAGCCTTCAAGCCTTTTGAAACCACCTGAATAGGATGTAACAAATCATTGATAAATTCAGGCTTCAGCGGCTCAAAGACATCCCGGCGCAGGGCATAGATAGCCCCATCGGCTCCCACAATAGAAAAAAGCCGACTCTCGCCTTCCTTGATCCATTCTTCATAGCGGCGATAAATCCCGCCCAAAGTCTCATTTCCTTCTGCATCAACGTAAACACTGCGACCGCTGACCAGCCCTACCGCCGGGTCGGCAAAAGCAGCCACCAATTTCCGGACACTGTCAGGCCGGAACATTGAATTGGCATCCGTGAATACAAAAATCTCGCCCTTGGCCTCCAAGGCGCCCCGGTTCAGGGCCAGGGTCTTGCCGCCCCGCTCCTCCTGAACCAGCAATCGCACCCGATCCGATGCGAACGAACGAACAATTTCTTCGGTCTGGTCAGAACACCCGTCTGAAATGACCAGCAGTTCGATGCGATCCTCAGGGTAATCCAGTTGCAGGAAATTCTCGATCTTCTGGCGGATGACCTGCTCTTCATTATACACGGACAACAAAACGCTCACCGTTGGCGTATGGTTACTGTCTTTCAGTGTCTTTCTGCCCAACAGTGCCGCAGCCACCCGAACAATCAACGGGTAACCGAGAAAAGCATAAACGAGCGCGAGCAGCGAAAACCAGAACACGAAGGTCATGCCTTGTTCTCCATGACAGTCTGCACAGAACAAGTGCGCATCGAATTATCCTTGGTTTCTGCCTTCTCGAAAATTTCCTTGAGAGCACAAGCCATGACCGTCAAATCAGCATCCTTCACAAAACTGTGAGTGGGCAGGGTCAAGAGGCTACTCGCCAGCAGGGCCGACACGGGACAGCTTTCCGATCCAGCGAAGTGCGGCTTGAGGGGCGCGATATCCTGCAACGCCAGCGGATACGACCGCACAATACCCATCTCCGGGATCACGGGCACTTTTCCGCGCGGCCACGCCCCGTTTTTCGGCAAGACCGGCAGACGAAGAAAGATCGGCTCTGCTCCCGCCAGTGGGCGAATGGTTCGCACGCCATCCAGCTTATCCAGCTTGGACAACAGAGATGCGGCAACAGTCCTGCGATCGGCATTCAAAGCATCAAGGCGCTCCAGAACACTCACCGCCAAGCCTGCACGCCAAAAATCCAGACTTTCCACGGGAAAAACCGGATCAAAGACCGACGCCCCGATGTTCAAAAATGGCAGTGATGCTGGCAGCCAGTATGCTCTGGGGTGGAGCATGGCCAATAGCATGAAAGACTGGACAACGTGCTTGGGGCGCAACCCGGACGGCTCCGAAAGCAAGGCAGCCAGGCCCTCGGCCACATCGTCGCAGTCCGTAAGCACGATGCCGCCATCCACCGCCGTCATGTTCTTGCCCCGGCTCAGGCTGAAAAGCCCCACGTCTCCCATGGTCCCGGCCAGTTTGCCGCCGATGCTCGCGCCCATGGCCTGGGCTGCATCGTCAAAGAGGGCCGCGCCGCTGGCCCGGCACATCTCCCGCAGCGGCTCAAGGTCCAGGGGGTACCCGAAGAGATGGCAGGCCACCACGCACAGGGTCCGTGGGCTCATGGCCCGCTCCAGGCTGGCCATGTCCGGGGCCAGGGTGTCGGGGTGCAGGTCGTAGAGGCTGACCTTGAGCCCGGCATTGACCACGGCCGATGGGACGGAAAAGGAGGTGTAGGCGGGCAGCAGCACCTCGTCTCGTTCCGGATGGAGTCGGCGCAAGGCCGTCAGCCCGGCCGAGAGCCCGGCGCGGCCAGAGGTGGCGAAAAAGACATGCCGCGCCCCGAATTTTTTCTGGATTTCTTGCCGCAACTCATCCGCAGCCTCATGCGGGCGGCCGAGGGCCCTGATGCCCGCCAGGATGTCCCGCCCGTACAGGGGCGCGGCGCTTGGCGGCAAGGTGCGGAACTTGGGGCTAATCACGGGATGCACCTCACGATGGGCGGCCCGATGAGCCGGGTCACGGGCAGGGGCAGGCGTTGCCACATGTCGATGGCCAGGGAGTATTTCGGATTCTGGTTGGTCAGATCGGGCAGCTTCGCACCTTTTGGCAGCAGATAGTGCCAGGCCAAAGGTTCCGGCGTAGCTCCCCACTGCGCCTTGAACTTGAACGTCCCTGCTCCTGGTGTAGATCGGCCAAGGTCAAAACGCGCGAGCCCCTGGGTTATGCCGTAACGGATGCATTCCCAGTACATGAGATTGTTGGGACAGAGGCTGTTGAAATCCCGGATGGACGAAGCCCAGGGGATCTCCAGGGTCCGGCCGTGATGGTACAGCAGCCCCGCAGCCACAGCCTTGCCGTGCAACCGCACGACGATGATGCGCGTATTTTCCGGCAACCCGCCAAGAACGTTGGCGAAAAAATCTCTGGAATAGACCGGGGTGCCCAGGTCGCGCATGTTGCGCACGAACACTTCGTAAAATTCGGCCAGCAGTTCCCGCCCGCCCCACTGCGCCGCAAGCCCTTCCTTCTGCGCCTTGCGCACCTGATTGCGGACCTTGGCACCAAACCCTGTCCACATGACCTGCTCATCCGCAGGGAGCGCAAGCACCATGGCCACCTTGTGACGCTTGGCCGGTAGATCCAGCTCGGCATCGCCATGCCGCAGCTCCACATGCCGCGCCCCGAGCCGGGCACGAAGCTCCTCGGCGCTCTCAAGCAGCACCCTGGCCGAATCCGCGTCGCGGCAAAGCAGCCCGCCATAGGTCACAAACGGCAGCGAAACCAGAAAATTGCCGAACAGCAGGCTCTTCATGTGCACCAGCGGCAGCACCCCGCTCAGCGCACCCTGGACGCGGGCCGCTAGCATGTAGCTTTTGTGGCCGAAACTGCGCTCCAATATCGCGCGCCAGGCATGGGCGTGATAACCGGCCGCGCCGGGCATGGATGCCACGAAGGCATCCCACTCGGACGCATCGCCCTGGAAAATTTCAGCTTGCGCGATCATGCTTTGGGCGACTCCGTGTCGCGAGCATCACCGTTACCAGAACCATCCTCTTTCTTTGATCCATCCCCGTTGAGCCCCAGCACGTTGGCCATGGTGTCAAATTCCAGCCCTTTGAACAGCGTACGGATCTTGTCTTCGGTGGTTTCCAGGTTGACGTAGTGCCGGAAGCGCGACTTGAGCCGCGCCTTGATGCGGGGTTGTTCGGGGTCCACTTCCCAGGGGTGGAAATAGAGGACCGTGGGCTGCTTCTCCACCTGGTTGATACGGCGCATGCCCCAATGGATGACGCCCACGGGCAGGAGGCGCAGATACCCGCCGCCCGCGATGGGCAGGGCCAGATTCTTTCCCGGCATGGGGATGCTCAGGGTGGTCAGGGGAAACTCGCGAATGGTCCCGGCCGGGCGCTCGATATCGTACGGGAAGCGCTGCGCGCCGGGGATGCCGTAATTGTCGTGATGGATGGGAAAAATGCTCGAATCATAGACAAAGCCTTCCTCGATAAGCACATCAAGGGCCCACATGCTGCGCTCGACAATGGAATAGCTCGGCGCGCGGTAGCCCAGGACCTTGCGGCCGGTGATGTTCTCCAGGGTATTCTTGGCCAGGCGCACGTCCGTGCGAAAACTATCCGGCGTCATGTTGTACACAAGCTCATGCCCAAACCCGTGGCAGGCCACCTCATGCCCATTGTCGGCCATCTCGCGCACCATGAGCGGAAACCGCTCCGCCACCCAGCCAAGCACAAAAAAAGTACCCTTGAGCCCATGCTCATCCAGAAGATCCATGACCCGCCGCGTGTTGTTCTCCACCCGAGACGGATAAACGGCCCAGTCTTTGCGGTCGACGACCCCATCAAAGGCGGTGACCTGGAAGTAGTCCTCGACGTCGATGGTCAGAGCGTTCCTCATCTCGCCCCCGGCAGGTGGGAACTGTTGAAAATGCCATTCTGGCTGCGTTGCCGCACCGATTTTGAAGAACTCATGTAGTCAGCTACACTTCGCCCTTCAAAATCGGCTTGCGCCTTGCCACAATGGATTTTGAACAGTTCCCAAGACATTGTAATGTTTCCTTAAAAAAGAAATATTATTGGAGAAAATCCCTTCTGGACTGCGTTGCTCCCCGATTTTGAAGAACTCA
>SWCA01000074.1_pt1 | contig 42319 bp, 41 predicted proteins | sample 4692961 | NCBI WGS metagenome assembly SWCA01 (sample SAMN10267275, study PRJNA491770) | bioreactor metagenome | isolation source: DHS bioreactor inoculated with | place: Japan: off Shimokita Peninsula
CCCCCCCTGCCGTTTTGCGAGCTGAGGTGTAGTGTCTCTGCCCGGCACCCCAGGGCTGACCTCCGTGTCTCGCTTTCGGGCGAGAGTGCTGCAGCCGGGACAGGCTCAGGCCCGAAGTCCCATTGCCTTATTGAGTACTCCCTTCGCCCCAAAGCCTGCTGGTCCTATCACCCCTGAGAGCGGAGCCACGGAGGGCGGGCGTCCCAGATCACACCGGCCCCGCACCTTCAGCCGTGCGGGTGGTGCTTTTTTGTTGGGTTAAGCACCAGGCCCGGCATTCAGGTGGGAGCGCTTCGAACGGCACTGGATAAACGGGTGATTCTCATCCCCCCGGCCGTTTTGCGAGCTGAAGTATAGTGTCTCCGGGCGGCACCCCTCCCGAGAGCAAGAGCCACGGAGGGCGGGCGTCCCAGATCACACCCGCCCCGCACCTTCAGCCGTGCGGGTGGTGCTTTGTTGTTGGGTTGAGCACCAGGCCCGGCATTCAGGTGGGAGCGGGTGTGATGGTCAGGGCTCAAAGAGAAATCCACTGACCTCACAGATAGTCTACTGCTTTCATTCCAGCCTGCCCGCTCCCCCTGCGTAGCGGACCATGGATGGGAAAGCGACGGCGCCTGGCGCAGGATCGCGCCACGCGCCGGACGCAGGGGGTGCGGGCGGGCCTTAATTTTCAACGGCGTCCTGGAAGTGCCGCTCTTCGAAAAGCTCCGGATCTTTTTCGATGACAAGGCCATAGAGATACGGATTAATCTTCCATTCTTTCATGATACGGCATCCGGCTTCGTTGATGCAGAATTTCATGCGGTCGAGCGACATCTTCTGCACGAGAGCAGGGCCCGATGGCGCTTCGACGCGTTCCCAGTCGACGATCAGGATCTTGCCGGCCGGTTTCATGGCACGTCCCACGCTTTTAATGGGCAATGTCGGATCGGCAAACGTAGAGAGCACGATCGAGCAGAAGATGATATCCATCATGGGGATCCAATCGGGCAACAGGGGATGCTCCGTCCGCTCCACGTAAAAGGGCGTGAAGCGCTCGATGTCTTCTTTTACCTTTTTTCGTAGAATATAGTCGATGAGCAGCTCCTGAGATTCGGCGCCCCAGACATGTCCGTTCGGAGCGGTGCGCCGCAGCAATCCGCTGAGAAAATAGCCGTTGCCCATGCCGAAATCGAGCACGTTTTCGTTGCCGCGCCACTCGATGACATCAAGGATGGGATCGACGGGAAAGAGGTCGCGCCGCGCCGGCGAGAGCAGGTAGCGGTGGTAGTCTGATTCTTCGTAGTAGGGCAGTCCGCGCATTCTGGAAAAAAACTCTTTTTTAGATGGTTGAATTCGGCTCTCAGGCAGTCCGATATTCAAGGAGAACGTCATGATTGCGAAATCGGGAAAATCGGCAAAAGCCTTTTTGGCTATCCGGAATCTTTTTTTGCTCTGCGCGCTGCTTGTGCCCGTTTTGCTTGCGGGGGCCGACAGGGCGAAGAACATTCCGGGCATCGATCCGCTGCCTCTGGCAACGGGAGACGGCAGCCCGAGCTCGACAAAACCCGATTCTCAAACCACTCCAAACGCGAACAACACGACCAATCCGCAGATGAATCCCTCTGATCCGGGGTATCCTAAAGTGCGGAATCTGACGGTCGTGCCCGAGCCCAGCGAGCCCTTTACGGCGAAGATCTCGTGGGATCTGTATCCTGACGCCTCAACGCCCATCTATGTCGTTCGCTACAGTAAGCCGATTGCCAATCGTGCCATCCTTCTTGAGGCCTATAACCTGACGTCGCCGCCTCTTGCAGCGGGAACGCAGGTTTTCTTGAACCGGGATATGCCCGAAGGCGTGTACTATTATGCCGTCGTAACGGCATTCGAGCTTTCGCGTGACGGACGGCTGGAACTGAAGCCCGGTCAGAACTATACGGTCGTGCCTTTTATGGTGTACAGGCAGGATAAATCGAAGCCTGCCGATCCACAGAAGCCCGAGGCCACACAGTCCGATCGCGATCCGAACCTGAAGCCTGAAGACTTTTATATCAAAAGCCTGACCGCCCTTGACACCGAGAAGGGAGTCGTTTTGAACTGGCCGGGCCTGCCGATTCGCGGCATTGAATACGAGATTTTTCGCAGCGCCGAGCCCATCGATTCAGCTGAGCGAATCGATCGTGCCGTTAACCTGGGCAAGGTGCGAGAGGGCACTCCATTCTTCACAGATGAAGGGGCCGTCGAAGGGAAGCGTATGTATTACGGCATCGCCGTGCGCGACGCCATTACCGGCAAGGTTTACAGAGATCTGAAGTATCAGGCCTCTTATATCGAACACACGCACAGACGGCCCAAGCTTGAGGTGCGGTATGATACGTTTCTGCCCGAATCGCTGACGGCCTTTCTTGCAAGCGGCGATACGATTCAGCTGATCTGGATTGATCCGGGCCCGACGGTTAAAGAGTATCGCGTCTTTCGTAATACGATGCCGATTACGTCTGCCGAGATCCTTGCGAATTCGAAGGAGCTGGGAACGGCTTCGCCTGGCAGCGGCGGCTTTCGCGACAGCGGACTTGGTGCGGGCACGTACTATTATGCTCTGCTTCCGATTACGACGTCGGGCGAGCTGTTAAGCGTATTCCAGGCCGGTCGTACCTTTACGATGTTCGGCGTGAGCTTGCGGGCTCCGCGAACGGATACGGCTGACACCGCTACCGATACGAAGCCCGATGATACCAGACCCGACGACACCAAGCCCGATGATGCTCTGAAGTCGGCAATCTCGGGATTCGAGATCATTCCCGAGGGTGAGAACGTCCGATTGAACTGGAAGGTCGTTCCGGGATCTGCGGCGACGCGCATACAGGCCTTTCGTGCAAAAGAGCCTCTTAACGATCCAGCTGCTCTGCAGTCAAAGGCCGTTTTGCTCGGTGATTTTGCCGTATCGGACGGAGCGGCCGTCGATCGTAACCCCGGAGCGGGCGATCACTACTACAGTCTGGCCGAATATGATCCGGCGACGAAGACGTATATTGCCGTATACTTCTCGAGGCATCCGCTGACGATAGAAGAGTCGAGGCCGACGGAAGATGCGGCTGCGCGACTTGAGAAGATCCTCTCCGGGGCCTTTACGGGGGCGCGTTATACAGAGGCCGAAGAGCAGCTCGACGCCTATCTATCCGGTACGGATCTTACTGAAGAGCTGCGGTCAAAGGCGCTTTTCTATCTCGGTATTGTGAAGTTTCGTTTGCAGAAGTATGAGGACGCTCGCGAGATTTTCAAAGATCCTGTCGCGCAGGCACATGATCGCGAGCGAGCTCTATTCTGGTATCGTATCAGTCTTGAAAGGATGAAAAGATGAATACCCGACAGATCTATTACCTGACAGGCGGATTGCTTCTCTTTGCAGCCGGCGTTCTTGTCGTCGGCCTCGATTATGGCCGCATGCGCGCCGATTTCACCGGGCAGAGAATCACAGATGGAGCTCTTGCCGACGATCGCGGCGAGGGACGGCGACCGAAGCCGTATTCCGAAGAAGAGCTGCGAAGCGACATGCTGCGCGCCGAAGAGTATCTGCGTCAGAATTCGAAGGATTCTGCGACAAAGGCGATGGAGCTTTACACGAACATCCTTTCTTATGATACCGATCGCAAAGTCAATCAGGTGGCCCGATTCGGGTTGGCCTCGGCGCTGTACAGACTGGGCGACGACCGAAGAGCTCTCGAACATCTGCGCACTCTGAAACGAGAGGATATCGGCGATCGATCTCTTTCAGATAACGTCGATTTTCTGCTGGGACGCATCCTTCTGCTGGCCGGTCATGAAGATGAAGGCCGCTCTATTCTGCAGTCTCTTCTTTCGCGCACGACGGATCGAATTATTCAATCTCGGGTCCATTCGGCGTTCGGTGATTATTACGTGAAGAAGGGCGATCGTGCGAAGGCGAAGAAGAGCTATCGCATCGCCGTCGAGTATTATCCCGACAACTTTCATGCGGCTTTTTCGGGGGAGTCGGCCCGTCGTTTCGCCGATATGACGGAATCCGATCCCGATCTGTTTGACGTACACCTTGCCGACGACATCTTCAGGAAAGAAGAGCCGAAGAAGAGCGACACGAAAAAAGATAAGAAAGACAGGAAGAAGCCGGCCGGCACGGATAAACCGAAGAAGGCCTCTCCGGGGGCGCGAACAGAGCCGGCCGATTATCTGCGAGCCGAAGAGCTTTACGGAAAAGGACTCAACCTCACGCGGCAGAACAATCATCGTGAAGCGCTCAAGCTTTTCATGGAAGCGGCTGACCTTCTAAACGGCCTCTCGCCCGAGCAGCTGAAAGACGTGAAGCTGCGCAATAAGATCTACCGACAGCTCGAACATGTATTTTTCAGAGCAGGCGAGGCCTATGCATCGCTTGAGGATCGCGACGAATCGCATGCTCAGTTCGATCGAGTCCTTTCCAATCCCGACGCCTCTCTTGATCAGGCCGCTCTTGTTCGCAAGGGAATCTTGCTCTTCGACGTGCAGCAGTACGAGGCCGCTTATATGATCTTCAATAGAGCCGTGCAGGAATTCCCCGACGGGAATTATACGCGTCGCGCCGAACAGTGGATGCGGGAGACCGAGAACTTCTTGAAGAAGCAGACGCCGTAACGACGTTAACCGGCCCGGGGGCGCTGCGGTAGAATGAGCGGAGGCAGGGCGAAGCCGTAAATCTCGTACAGCCGCCGGGGGATGTCGTAGAGATATTGCATATCGCCGGCTAAATCCTTCATGAGCCTGCCGTATACCAGAAGCGGGACGCGGTGATGCGTATGCGTCTTCGTCGATAGATCCTCGAGGTTCCCGTGGTCCGACGAAATGATCAGCGTATCGTCGGGCCCCATCGCCTCACAGATTCCCTTAATAAAGGTCTCGAGGCTTTCAATAACGAATTGCGCGGCGTCGAAATCCTGACTGTGCCCGGCCTTATCTGACAGGAAGTACTCGAAGATCACAAGCTCATAATCCTGTGCGATGCGCACAAGGTCGGCGCCTCGTGTGTGAGCATCAACGATGGGAAAACGCTCTTTCGTTTCAGGATAGTACTGATGCATGATCTGATGCGTGATATCCATATACAGAGCCCGACCGGCCTCAAGATCGGCGAGCGTGAAAAGCGGCTGGCCCGAGGCCTTCTGCGTATGCGTCGAGGCGCTTGCAAAGCGCGGCATGCTTTCGAGCTTCTTTAAAAACTTTTCGCTGTAAGCGTTGAGAAGAGTCGCTGCGAAGCCTTCGTTTTTGAATTTTTTTAAGATCGAATGCTCTTCAATGGCCGCACGCAGCGTCGGTCCGGGAAAGCCGGTCAGGTGGTGGCCGAGCAGCTGCGGAGCGTTCACGCCCGTCCAGAGGCTTGTCTGCCCTGTTGCGGATTGAGGCAGGCCATCGATGCCCATCGCCGCATCAAGCGGGAGCAGCAGGAAGTCGCGGCTGAGCGCATCTGCACGGGACGATGCCGAACAGACCGAGAGAACCGAGGTGGCATACCGCGAGAAAGGGTTGGTCGCCTGGTCGTCTGGCCCGATGCCGATCCCGTCAATGAAGAAGTAGATAACGCTCACGTCAGTTCCATTTAAATAGAACGGCCCGACAAGGGTAAAGTTTTTTTCGTTGCCGCGTCGCTTATGAATGGAAAGCTTTTCCATAAATTCTATGGCCGATGAATTAGACCAATGGCAGGATCCGGCGTTCTGGAAGGCCCTGCATCTGCGTGAAAGGATGCGGAGCCTTCCAGAAAAAGCCGGGGCCGAAAAGCATCCACCGATTCGCAACAGGGTGTTCACCGACGAACTGAAGGAGCTTGCCCGTTCGATTCAGCGCCACGGAACTGAGAGTCCTGAAACGACGATTCGTTTCGAGGAGCTCGGCCCTCCGCTGACCGGTCTTGCCGGCTCCGTTGCCCGTCTCTATGTAGGAAAAGAAGGTGAGCTACCGGAGTCGCTGCTCGGCGATTGGAACCGACGTTTTTCGGCTCTTGGATCGGCGGTGCTTCTCTTTTCCAGAGAGGAGGGGGTATTTCGTCTGCTGTTGAGTGCCGGCCTGGACGAGGCGCAGCGTCAGAACCTCTGGGTATCGGCCCGCGACCCCTTTTTCACAAGAGACTCCGTTCAGTCATTCGTCATCGATCGTTCGTTGAAAGAGAATCCCTTTTTTGCGAAGAGGTTCACGGTAGAATTCCTGGCCTCTCTGGGCGGCGTCGTTTCGATTCCGCGGGAGGATCGATCGGCTCCGGCCTTGCTCGTCTTTTTCTTTGATGAGGAGCCTCCGTTGCTACCGGTCGAGGAGCTGCGTTCGGCCCTTGATTGGATCCATCCGCTTCTTGTTCGGTATCTCGAAAAAGAGAAGCGCTCCCATCTCAGGCGTAACATCTATGAGGCGGCAGCCCGCGAGGTGCGTTCCTTCCTGAACCTTGCTGACGGTGCACGCCTTGTTCAGTTTCACTTCGGCTCACTTGTCGACGGACAGGTCTGCCACCGCTTCTTAAAAGAACTGCGCCGGGTCCTCTCTCATCAGCGCCTCGTTCTGATTCTGCGCCTGCGTCATGATGGCCTGAAAATATTGCTGACCCCCGATTCGCCTGCTGAGCCTTTATTGCAGACGGTCGGCGAGCTTGCCGCCGGCTTTGGCATCGAGGTGAGCTCCTTTCAGATGCCGGTCAGCGCAGACCTTGTCAGCTCGGCGGTGCTATGAGGCGCCTCTGCGTTTCGGTCGCCGTATGCCTGCTCTTTTTTTCCGGAGGGCTCCGGGCCGAATCAGAGGCCGCTGAAGCCCTCCTCAAGAAGGGACAGTTTGATGCAGCCTGCCCGCTTATCGAGACCGCGCTGCGCCAGGAACCGACCAGCGATCGGCTGAAGATGGGCCTGGTGCGCTGTCTGCTCATGCGGCGAGAATCGGCCGACTATGTCGTCGATCTGAGGCGGGCCCTGCGTATGCTTGAAGAGTCCATCCGCATCTACGAAGGGATTCCGGGGCAGGAGAAGGCTCTCGCCTGGCGCCACTTCTATGCTGGCATGGCGCTCTGGTATCTGAATCAATCCGAACTGGCGCTTGCCGCCTTTGATCGGGCTTTGCGTCTCGATGCGACCTTTCACCAGGCTCTCTATAATTCGATCACCATCCTTGATGAACTGGGGCGGTATGAAGAGGCACGTCTGAGAAAGCAGACTTACATCCGAATTGCCACAATCGATCCTTTTTGAGACAATAATGAGTTGACACCGGAGCCCCGATATCCTATTTTTTACCTGAAGATTAGCAGTCGCATCTGTCGATTGCTAATGCCGTCCTGGCAGTCGGTTGGTGTGGTTGCTTCCCGGCCAGAACTCTTTCCTGTGTCGGAAGGAGCCCGGGCTCGATGCCCAGGGCTGTGGTCGGTGAGCTGAAATCGTAATGATTTTTAGTTTTTGAGTTATGGAAGAAAGATCCGGTTATATGATGATCCCGGCCGATCCGGGCAGTTCTGTGGTCGAGAACTTTCACCTCACAGCAAGGGAGGAGGAGATCCTGTGCCTTGTCATTGAGGCCTTCATCATGAATGGCGTGCCGATCAGCAGCCTTCAGCTTGTGCAGTCCTTTGATCTGAACCTGAGCTCGGCCACCATCCGCTCGATTCTTGCCGAGCTGAGCCGAAAAGGCATGCTCTTTGCTCCTCATCGCTCTGCGGGTCGCATCCCGACCGAGCGCGGATATCGCTTTTTTATTACGAGAATGCCCGCTCGTCTTCCGCCCTTTGATCCGGCGCAGGAAGAGCAGATGGCCATCCAGAAAGAGTATCTGCGTCGCAATTTTCAGATGGAAGACGTGCTTGAGGCGACAAGTAAGATCCTGAGCATGCTGACGAATCATGCCGGGCTTGTTGTGGCGCCGTCAGCCGAACGAACGATTCTCAAACATATCGAGCTCATCGACGTCGGTCCCGACGAGATCCTCATGGTCATTCTTACCCGATCGGGCACCGTTTATACGAAGAACATCACGATCGAGGATCGGATTCCCCGCGGCTATCTGCAGCAGATATCGCGTTATCTGAACGAGCAGTTTCAGGGTCTCGATCTCCAGGACGTGGAACGCCAGTTAGGCGAGCGTCCGGTGGGCCTTGAAGGAGAGCTGCATCAGTATGCAAGCCTTCTTCTCAAGACGCTATCGGTGCATTTTGCTTCGATGGGACAGAGGAACGACGTCTTTATTACGGGCCTTGACCGCGTCGTTGAAGAGCTTGGTTCTCCCGAGCTCAACGTCTCCCGTATCTATGAAATGAAAGACATCTTTCGCGGCATATTACGCAGGGCCGTCGATCTTGACGATATCGCCGTAACGATCGAAGGGGATCGGAATCCGACGCTGTCGGGCCTGACGATTCTCGCGGGCAGCTACCGCATGGGCGAAAAAAACATCGGAGCGATGGGCGTCGTCGGTCCGAATCGCATGAACTATCGCAGGGTGATTCGTGTGCTTGAATATTTGAGGATTATTATCTCGGGAATGATGACCCGCATGAATAAGTGAATAACCCTGGAAAAGAGGGAGATTGAGAGAGGTTATACGATGCATCCAGAGCAGGAAAAGGAACAGGGAATTGAAGAGACGCTTGAAGGAATCGAGCAGGCTCAGGGAAGACCTGAAGACGATGCAGCCGAAGAGCAGGGAGCGGCAGAAGCCGAAGGATCGAACGAGACGCCTCTTGATCCGATCGAGGCCCTGAAGGCCGAGCTTGAAGAGACGAAGCAGAACTGGGCGCGCGAACGAGCAGATTTCTCGAACTATCGCAAACGTATGATAGAAGAGATGGGAAAGGCGCGTACGTCGGCCGTTTCGAACTTCGTGCGCTCGCTGATTCCGGTAGTGGATAACCTTGACCTGGTACTCGCCGCACCGACAGAAGATCCGGCCGTTAAGAATTTCGTCATCGGCGTCGACATGATTCGCGGCGAATTCCTGAACATTCTCGGTCGCGAAGGCATCAGGCCCGAGGTCGATGCGGGTAACGATTTTGACCCGTATCTGATGGAGGCCGTCGAGCTGGAAGAGCGCGAAGGCTTCGAGGGCGAGAAGGTGGAGCATGTGTATAAAAAGGCCTATGTACAGATTTCAGATGGTGGAGAACGTCAGGTTCTGCGTCCGGCGACCGTAAAGGTGATTCGCGGAAAGCGAAAGGATGCGGAACAGGAAGCGAAAAACGAAGAAGGAAATGCAAACTAAAAGAAGCCGGCAATCAGGCTTCGATATGTAGAGGATACAGACTATGTCAAAAGAAAAGATTATTGGAATCGACCTTGGAACAACGAACTCCTGCGTTTCTGTGATGGAAGGCGGTGATCCGATCGTCATAGCAAACGCCGAAGGAACGCGCACCACGCCGTCCATCGTGGCGCTGACCGACGCCGAAACGCGTCTTGTGGGCCAGATTGCGAAGAACCAGGCCATTACGAATCCGGCGAATACGATCCGCTCCGTGAAGCGTTTCATGGGACGTCGCTATTCTGAGATCAACGAAGAACTCAAGTATGTTTCGTATAAGGTCGTGAAGTCGGGTAACGACGGTGTGAAGATCGAAACCGATCATGGGTCCTACACTCCGCAAGAAGTTTCGGCCATGATTCTTCAGAAGATGAAGGCGACGGCTGAGGCGTATCTCGGTCATCCGGTCACAAAGGCCGTCGTTACCGTGCCCGCATATTTTAACGACGAACAGCGTCAGGCCACCAAAGATGCCGGTCGTATCGCCGGTCTTGAAGTGGAGCGCATTATTAACGAACCCACGGCGGCCGCTCTCGCTTATGGCCTTGATAAGAAGGGAAAGAACTCTCGTATCGCCGTATATGACCTCGGCGGCGGAACGTTCGACGTTTCCATCCTTGAACTGGCCGACGGCCTCTATGAAGTAAAGTCGACGAACGGCGATACGCATCTTGGCGGCGACGACTTCGACCAGACGATCATGGAATGGATGATCGAGGAATTCAAGAAAGAATCGGGCATCGATCTCGGCAAAGACAAGATGGCTCTGCAGCGTCTGAAAGAGGCGGCTGAAAAGGCGAAGATCGAGCTTTCGGGCACGATGCAGGCGCAGATCAACATTCCTTTTATTACGGCCGACCAGACCGGGCCGAAGCACATGAACCTCAGCCTGAGCCGTGCGAAGTTCGATCAGATCACGCAGAGCCTCGTCGAGCGTACCCGCATACCGTGCGAGAACGCCCTGCGCGATGCGGGTATGACCGCGGCCGATATCGACGAGGTTATCCTTGTCGGCGGATCGACGCGTATTCCGGCCGTGCAGAATCTTGTAAAAGATCTTTTCAAGAAAGAGCCGAACCGTTCTGTTAACCCTGACGAAGTAGTAGCCGTCGGCGCCGCCATTCAGGGCGGGGTCCTTGCCGGCGAGGTTTCGGACGTTCTTCTGCTCGACGTGACTCCGCTTTCTCTCGGTATTGAAACCCTGGGCGGCGTTTTCACACGTCTGATTCAGCGTAACACGACGATTCCGACTCGCAAAAGTCAGACCTTCTCGACGGCGGCGGATAACCAGACGGCCGTATCAGTTCACGTCATGCAGGGCGAGCGCGAGATGGCCCGCGACAACCGCACGCTGGCCCGCTTTGATCTTGTGGGTATTCCTCCGGCGCCGCGCGGCATGCCGCAGATCGAGGTCACGTTCGATATCGACGCAAACGGTATCGTGCACGTTTCTGCGAAGGATCTGGGCACCGGCAAAGAGCAGAAGATTCGCGTCGAGAGCTCGAGCGGTCTTACGGAAGAAGAGATCAACAAGATGGTCCGCGACGCCGAGGCGAACGCCGAGAAAGACAGGCAGGCCAAAGAGACGATCGAAGCCCGTAACGAACTCGATTCGCTGATCTATGCCGTTGAGAAAGCGGTTTCTGAGGCGGGCGAAGCGCTGCCGGCCGACGAGAAGGCGAAGGCCGAAGACGCCGTACGACGCGCAAGAACGGCGCTTGATTCACAGGACCTTGTCTCGCTGAATCAGGCGAAGGACGAACTCGGCAAACTGATCGGCGAGATCGCCGGTCGAGCGCAGAGCGCCGGTCCGCAGCCTGGCGCCGCTGCGCAGGGCGAGCCTGATGCCGCTCCTTCTGGAGAAAAGGTTGTCGATGCGGATTATACCGTTGTCGATGATGAGAAGTGACGTTTGCGGCGGGGTAAGCCCCGCCCGCGATAGTTAAGGAATGCAGGGCGCCTGGCGTCCTGACTAACCCTTTAGCGGAGCACCGCTGAACGCAGAGGAACGATGGCAGATCGCGATTATTACGAAATACTCGGCGTCGAACGAGGCGCATCGGTGGACGATATTAAATCGGCGTACAGGAAGCTGGCGCTGAAGTATCACCCCGACCGCAACAAAAACGACAAAACGGCCGAGGAGAAGTTCAAAGAGGCGACGGAAGCCTACGAGGTGTTATCCGATCCTGAAAAGCGTCAGGCCTATGATCGATACGGCAAGGCCGGCGTCGATGGAATGGGAGGACAGGGCTTCGGCTACCGCGCCTACACCGACTTCTCCGATATTTTCGGCGACATCGGCGACATCTTCTCGGAATTCTTCGGCGGCGGAGCCGGCTATCGTTCGCAGGGAGGCGTGCGCCGCGGATCGGATCTTCGCTACAACGTCGAGATCTCTCTGGAAGAGGCCGCCGAAGGAAAGGAGATCAAGGTCGAGATTCCGCGCAACGAGGCCTGTGAGGATTGCGGAGGGTCCGGTGCTGCGAAAGGAAGCCGTCCTCAGATCTGTCCTCTCTGTCAGGGCAGCGGTCAGGTGCGTACGACGCAGGGATTCTTCTCGGTGACGACGACCTGTCCGCAGTGCCGCGGAAACGGAAAGATCATCAAAGATCCGTGCCGTTCGTGTAACGGACAGGGCGTGAAAGAGAAGAGGCGTACGCTGAACATCCGCATTCCTCCCGGCGTCGAAACGGGAAGCCGCTTGAAAGTGTCGGGCGAAGGCGAGACCGGTCCGAACGGCGGTCCTCCTGGTGACCTTTACGTCGTCACGCATATCAAGAGACATGCTACGTTTGAACGGCAGGGGAATGATCTTGTGGTCATCGCCAACATCGCCGTTACGACGGCGCTTGCCGGCGGCGAGATCGATGTGCCTCTGATTGACGGCAAGAAGGCTAAGCTGAAGATTCCGGCCGGAACGCAGAGCAATCAGATCTTCAGACTGAAAGGCAAGGGCATGCCGATGATGGGCGGCCGCGGTAGAGGAGATCAGCATGTGATCATTCATGTATTGATTCCGAAGTCGCTGAACGGTCGGGCGAAGGATCTGATTAAAGAGCTTGATTCTGAGCTTGAAAAGATGGGCGAGAAGGTCGAGAATTTCTCAAGGCCGTAATGTCTCTGTTGAGATAGCTTGTTGTAAAAAAGCAACGCTTTTGCGTTGCTTTTTTGTTTCTCATCGCTTCGCAAAGCCAATGTTAAAGGATTGTAACGATGCTCACCGGGAAAAAAAAGGACCGGTATGAGCAAACTGAAGGTCGGTGTAATCGGTACAGGCCACATGGGCCAGTATCATGTGAACGTTATCGTAAATATTGCCCAGGCAGAGGTGACCGGTTGTTTTGATGCCGATCCGAATCGTCTGGCCGAGATCAGCAAACGCTTCGATATTCCTGGATTCAGGGACATGGACGAGCTGATCGAGAAATCCGACGCATTGATCATCGCCGTTCCGACGGTGTATCATTATGAGATCGCAAAGAAGTGTCTCGAGCGCGGCAAGCATGTGCTTGTAGAGAAGCCGATGACCGAAACCGTCGAGCAGGCACGTGAGCTTGTGGAGCTTGCCGAAAAGAAGAACCTCGTTCTGCAAGTCGGTCACGTGGAGCGCTTTAACGGCGCCGTCATGGAGCTGAAGAAGGTCGTCGAGCGGCCTTTCCTGATCGAGGCCCGTCGCCTTTCGCCGTTCAATCCGCGCATCGCCGACGTCGGCGTCGTTCTCGACCTGATGATCCATGACCTCGATATCGTTACCAACCTGATCGGCGATGAGATTCGATCGGTTTCTGCCGCCGGAACGTCGGCCTTTACCCGTCACGAAGACGTGGCCGCCGCCGTTTTACAGTTCGAGTCGGGATGTGTGGCTAACATCAGCGCCAGCCGGGCGACGCAGAATAAGATCCGCACGCTGACCATCACGCAGGAGAAGGCCTACATCATCCTCGATTTCGCCACACAGGATATCGACATTCACCGCATGGCGTCGCAGGCCTACCTGATGACGCGCGAAGAACTGAAGTATCGCCAGGAATCGTTCGTCGAGAAGATCTTCGTGCATAAGGATAACCCTCTGCGTCAGGAGCATCTGCACTTCCTTGCCTGTATTACAGGGGAGCAGGAGCCGATCGTGCCGGGTTACAAAGACGTGCGCACGCTTGAGATCGCCCATTCGATTCTGAAGCAGATTCACGGGTAAACTCGAGATGGCTTAAGTGTTTAAAAAAGCCGGAGCATGCTCCGGCTTTTTTATTAGAGGGAGTTTGTGAGATGGCCAGTGGAACAGCGAATGCGAAAAGATCTGTTACTCACATATACTGCTTCACAAGCTTCGAATCTTTCAGATGAGAGGGCAGAAGCACGGTGAACGTGCGACCCGAGCGATCACGATCCCGCCTGAGCTTCTTCGACGTATCGACATAGGTCTCGTATTCGTCGGCTCTTCGCAGCATGATCTTTTCCCAGAACATAAAATGCGAGTCGACGGCTTCCTGTCGGATGTCTTTTGCCTTGCGCGTCAGCGGGCATTTGATCTTGCCCGTGTCAGGATCTTTCTCGGTGAACTCCTGTAAGAACGTAAGGCCGACAAAAACGCCGCGGCGGTCGATGTAGGGCTCAAGAGGAAAGGTGCGGCAGGAGATGCTGCGTTCGTCGCGCACACAGTGAGCGACGCCCTTACATTCACAGAAGATCTGATCCTTGCCCTCGGACTTCTTCAGCTCTTTATCGTCAGCCGTGACGGGCTTCCATTCATGCCACAGATCACCGAGCGATTTCAGGTAGGTAAACTCGGCCTTATAAAGGAGCGGCACTGCATGCTCGGAGCTACAGCAGTAGGGGACTCCATTGTACTGATCCTTGCAGAGCGTGCCACAATCGTAAGAGGTAAGCGGCTCGTCGAGGAACTTGAAGAGGTAGGCGATTTCTTCGGTATTGAGGGATTTATCGATGCGGGGGCGAGATGCCATACAATCTGGCAGGAAAATAGGGTTTCCCCGGAGGACAAATGGTTTTTTCTGACCTCTGTGAAGCAGCCATCCCTTCAGCCCGACATCCTGAGCGGTATTCTGAGCGATGAGAGCGAAAAGCGCCATCAGCTCGACCGCAACATCTTTGTCGAAACCTACGGATGCCAGATGAACGAATACGATTCGGGCATCGTGCGCTCGCTTTTCAAAGATCGGGGCTATAGCGCCGTACGCAGCGAAGAAGAGGCCGGCGTCATTCTGCTCAATACCTGCGCCGTGCGCGAGAAGGCGCATGAGCGCGTCTACGGTCGGCTGCAATCGCTCTCTTATCTGAAAAAGCGCAATCCCCGGCTTGTAATCGGCATCCTCGGCTGTATGGCGCAGAACCTCGGCGAGGATCTTTTCGCTATGGGGCTGCCCGTCGATCTCATCCTCGGGCCGGATAACTACCGCAATCTTCCCGAGCTCATCGACCGCATGCGCGACGAACCAGGCCGTTCGTATCAGCTGACGCGCATCTCATCGACCGAGACATACGAAGAGCTCGAACCCGAGGTCGTCAGCGGTCCGCTGGCCTTCGTTACGATCATGCGCGGATGCAACAACTTCTGTACCTTCTGCGTCGTGCCTTATACGAGAGGCCGGGAACGCAGCCGCGAGCCCGGAAGCATCGTCAGAGAGGTGCAGAACCTCATCGATCGACGTGGCGTACGCGAGATCACTCTGCTCGGGCAGAACGTGAATTCGTATCGACATGAATCGGGAGGAGACTTCACCGATCTCGTAAAGCAGTTGCTTGATGAAACGTCCATCCGACGCATTCGCTTTACGTCGCCGCATCCGCATGATTTTCCTGAAAGGCTGCTTCGCCTGATGGCCGAGACCGAACGCTTCTGCTCCAGCATCCATATGCCGGTGCAATCCGGCTCCACCGAGGTGCTGCGTCGTATGCGCCGGGATTATACGGCAGATGAATACATGGATCTTGTTTCATTGATCCGTGATATCGTGCCCGACGTCGAGCTCACGACGGACGTCATCGTCGGCTTTCCGGGCGAGACTGAAGAGGACTTCCAGAAGACGCTTGATCTCGTCGAAAAGGTCGGCTACGAAAAGGCCTATATGTTTCATTACTCGGAACGCGAACATACGGCGGCGAAGAAGCAATACGCCGACGACGTACCCGAAGAGGTGAAGCTGGAGCGGCTCACGCGGCTGATCGCCCTTCAGACGCGCATCTCGGGCGAACGCAATCGCGCCGATCATGGCCGCGAGTATGACATCCTGCTTGAAGGGCCGAGCCGTCGTTCAGATAAGGAATGGATGGGCCGCACCGAATCGGGAAAGGTCGTCGTCATGCCGGTGCCGGCCGAGTTGCAGCTGGATTTTCTGCAGGCGCAGGGCAGGCTTGCGCGCATCGTGGTGGAAAGCTCAAGCCAGGCCACGCTTCGCGGACGTTTCGTTTCGTTCGTGCAATGAAACGAGCCCATTCGTTCAGCAAAGAACACTTCTCAAAACCGCTCGATGGTTTTCGGGTTATGTGACCGGCTGTGACTCAGTTAAAGAAGCGTTCTACGTTGATCTGAAACCCGCTGAGCAGTTCACTCTCCAGAACGTTTCCTGTTTTATGCTTCCATTCGCCGCTTTGCGATACAAGGAGCTGGATACTGCGTCGCGAAGGATCGACGATCCAGTATTCGACGACGCCGTTCTTTAAATAGCGCCGCGCCTTTTCGCCGAGATCGCGTTCGGCAGTCGATTCTGACAGGATTTCGCAGACGAGATCGGGCGTTCCGTGGATCTGGTTGAGCAGAATATGCAGACGCTCCGCTGCGACGAAACTGATGTCGGGGCGCAGAACATCGCCGCCGTCCGGCAGAAGAACATCGACCTCTACCATACAGCGTCCGACCGGGTGGGCGTCGAGATAGTTATTCAACAGCTGCACAAAGCGGGATTGCCGCCATCCATGCTCCGGTGTCGCAGAAGGGGACATGTGAAGGACTCCATCGATCATGTCGTACTTGTGACCGTCGTCAGGCAGGCCGAGATACTGCTCCCGGCTAACCCGGAGGCCTTCGTAATGCTGCAAGCCGGTGGAACGGGACGCTGCCATGAATCGAGGAAAGCGGTGAAACGAACGCTTTGCAATCCTTTTTTGACCTCATCGGCCGCACAGGGAGAGGTGGCAGGGCATCGATTATGTCGCAAAAATCCCCGGGCGGGCCGGGAAAATTCGGTTTGAATTGCCTGTCCCGGCCGATATTGTAAGCGGTATGGGCGCTCGCCGATTCTTGCATTTCATTCTTATGCTGCTGGCAGGATTCCTGCCGACTCTGCTTATGGCAGAGGTCGATACCGATGCGCGAGGCGATCGTAACGTAAACGACGTCAATCGCAACATCAAGGTGAACCTGTGGCTCGAAAAGACGGTCTTTAAAGAAGACGAGCCCATCGCCATCCTTTTTCGCATTACGAATGCCGGTCACCGCACGGTCAGATTGTATCCCTTTACGCCCGAAGAGCGTAGCTTTCAATTTGAGGTGCTCGACCGAAACGGCCGCGAGCTGGGGGATGATCCGGCCCGGCGTTTCGATCCCGATGATGATGTGCTCGAGAATCATCCGGCCGATCTTGCAGGCGATCGCACGCGAGAGATACAGCTGCAACCCGGTGAAACGTTTGAGAGAAGGCTGTATCTCGATCGGCATTATGATCTGAAGCCGGGGGAGTATCGCGTATCGGGCCTCTTTCTGCCCGATGCCCGTCACGACGTGATGCTTCGCACGGTGAACCGATTGAAGCTGCGCATTGAAAAGCGTACGTCGCCGTTTGTATACGATGACGCCGAGCATACGGCTGTTGAAGCAGGTCCCGACGCCGAAGAGACCGTCTATCTTTTCCTCTCAGCTGAGATGGCCGGTAAAACGGAGAAGTATCTGAAATACGTCGACCTTCGCAAATACATCTTATCTTACGATATGTTTGCCCGTCAGTATCTGCGCTCGTCAAAGCAGCAGCAGGAAGTGGTGTTACAGAGGTTTGCAGAGTATCTGAAATCGGGCCCCACCGATCCGCTGCGACGCTTTCGTATTTTGCGCAGCGTGCAGGAGACGCCGGATCGCATGCGCGTCGACGTACTGGCGCTTCGTTCGAGCGGCTCGTATCGCGTCGAATATATGTACAACTATTATCTTGATCGTTCTCCAGGATCGCAGTGGAAAATCACATCGGTCGTGGCAGCCGTTCAGAACAAATGATTTGACATTCCGTATATGAATACGATCTTGAAAGAAGGCGCAAAGGCATGACCGATATCCTCACACAGGATGAGATAGATTCGCTACTGGCGGCCATTCAATCGGGCGATCAGGCGACTGAAGAGTTCTCTTCGACTCGCGCCGATACGCGAACGGTCAAGATCTACGACTTCCGCCGTCCCGATAAATTCTCGAAAGACCAGATCCGCACCATTCAGATGATGCATGAGACGTTTGCGCGTCTCACAACGACGGCGCTTTCGGCACAGCTGCGCGCCCTGGTCGGCGTTCACGTCGGTTCCGTCGATCAGATGACCTATGAAGAGTTCACGCGATCGATTCCGAACCCGACAACGCTTGCCATCATCAACATGGATCCGCTGCGCGGCTCGGCCATTCTTGAGATCGATCCGGGCATATCGTTTACGATCATCGACAGACTTTTCGGCGGCAAAGGCGATCCGGCGAAGATCTCGCGCGAACTCACCGACATCGAACGTTCGGTAATGGAATCCATCATCGTGCGCATTCTCGGTAACTTACGTGAGGCGTGGTCCACCGTGCTTGATCTGCGACCACGGCTCGGCAACATCGAGACGAATCCGCAGTTCGCGCAGATCGTTCACCCCAACGACATGGTCGTTCTCATCTCGTTTGAAACGAAGGTGGGCGAGGTGGACGGCATGACGAACCTCTGTATTCCTTATATTACGATCGAGCCGATCATCTCGAAGCTTTCGGCGCAGCACTGGTATTCGTCGATTCGCAAAGGCGATTCCGACGAGAACCGAGCCGTCATCCAGCAGCGTCTTGACCTGGTCGAGATTCCGCTTCGTTGCGAGGTCGGCGAGGTCGATCTGAGCATGCAGGACGTTCTACAGCTTCAGATGGGCGACGTAGTGAAACTCACGAACACAAGCATCAGCTCTGATTTTACGGTGAAAGTGGGCGACCGTAAGAAGTTCCGCGCCATCCCCGGACGCGTGGGGAACCGACTGGCCATTCAGGTAGGCGAGGGCATCGACGATATTCCCGACGAGCTGCTTTCTTCGACGCGGGACGACGACGATACCTGAGGTTAACCTCTGTTCTTCTTGCTTCAAGAACGGCACCTGTGAAACTGTACCCGTGACTCTGATCATCGTCAATACCGGCATGACGGCCTCGGTCGTTTTCTTCGCACTCGGATATATCTTTCGAAAGAGACTGAAGCTGCATCGTCCTTTCATGATCATGGGCATATTCGCCAATCTACTGTCGGCGCTGGCCCTGCTTTTCTCTGTTTACGTACTGTATCTGGGCGATCGTGAGGCGGCGGGCTTTATCGCGACGGTTTCTCCATTCTGGATTTTCGTGCATCGCTTTGTCGCAAGTACGGCCTTCGCTCTGATGTTTGTCATGGCCTGGACGGGGCTGCGGCATGACAGGAAGCGGCATGTACGGCTGCATCTCATCTTCATCGTTCTCTATCTCTTTACGTATATCACAGGCCTGCTTTTCTTCACGACCGGAGCATCGTAGCCCGGGATCTTCTGCGAACAACGGGCATGTGGAGGGGGACGTGTTCAAAGAGCAGATCATGACCGGGCGCCTTTTGCACAGGGATTCAATAGGCCGGCGAAATATCTGGCCGTTATACATCGCTTACATCGTCTGCATGGCCCTATTTCTGAGGCTGCTACCCGGCGCCTCTTCCAATGTGTTTATACTGTGCCTGTCGATTCTCGTCTGGCTTGATCTTTATTTTATACGTCGGCGAGCCGCCCTTATTCTGCTTCATACGCAGGCGCGAACGCTCAGACTGCTCGGTTTCACCCTTTTTATTCTGTGGATGCTTCTTCCGCTGACTTACTATTCGGATGATTGGATCAGGCATGTTTACGACGGCCTGCAGCTTGTGCAGAGAAGACCGGTGTATCGATTACCGCCAGTCGATCTTCCGCCGCCTGCCGGATTTGATCTACTTCCCAATCATGCGCACAGGCAGACGATCTATCTTCCTTTTACTCAGTTGCAGGCCTGGCTTGCCGGTAGCCTGTTTTACTGGTTGGGGGGCGTGCTTCCCGCACGTGTGATCTTTGCGTCGGTCTGGAGTGCCGTAACCGTAGCGTTGTTTATGCTGGCATGGCGACGTCTCTCTCGGCGTCATCGCGCATCGCTGCTCTCTATAATGGGAACGTCCCCATTCTTAGTCTTCAGCGCATCGCGGCATGCAGATGTGCAGGGCATGTTCGGTGCCCTGGCTCTTCTTTCGGGGAGCTCGGGCATGCTTGCCGTAATCCTGCCGCTGATCAAGCCCGAAGGCATCTTTATAACGCTTCAGGCATGGCTTGATAGAACTCATAAAAGCCGAAAGACCTACTATATAACGGCATGCATAACGCTGTTTTTCATGGCCACATTCTCGTTTATGATTCTGTGGCCGACGAAAGAGGATGCGCTCGGCTTTTTCAAACAGACGCAGTTCTTCTCAAACTGGTGGACGGCCTATCATCCGGCGGTCTATGTGCTGGAGAGACTGGGTTATTCGGTCTATGAGGGACAGGCTCTTTACCGGCTGTTCCTCCTTCCGGTTTTTGTCCTGGCTCTGACATTCTTCGGATTCCTTCATCCGGCATTGCGAATGCCTGTGCGAAAACCTGGAGAGATGTGGCCGCTCGGGATGATATTCCTTGCGCTATACTTCCTATGGAGGATTACACTTCATCCCTGGTATTTCCTGTGGTTCGTGCCGTTCCTGATTTTGCGCGGTGCACACAGGATTCTTGCCTTTTTTCCGATGCTTTTGCTCTGGTATGCGGTGATTCCCGACTACAGAGCGGGGCAGGGGTGGCACGAAGGGACGTTTTTTCTCGTAGCCGGAACGCATGTCGCAGCTCTGCTTTTTATTGACAGAATGAGGCGTATTGGTTTAATTTAATCTTGATGAAGGGTGAAGGCGTCGACTCGAAAGAGATCGGGTATCTTCTGGACTTCTATAACGAAGTCGAAGATGATTCCATACGATCTCAGATCATGGATCGATTGCTCGATTCTATTCCCTTCGGGCATCATCCGCAGCCGCTCATCGAAACCATCGAAGACCCGCATCGCCGCTGCCAGCTCCGTCTCCATTCAATGGAAGACTTGAATGAGCAGAAGCGCATTCATGATCTGAAAACCTTTGTGGCCACAGAGAGCCTTCGAAACGACATCGAAGCGGCCGTGTTCGTCATCTCCAGGCTTTCCGACTCCCAGACGATCACGCCTGAAGGATTTGCGCACGATCTCGACCGCCTTGCCGAGCCGCTCACCGAACGATTGCATAGAGTGGCAAGGGGCAGACCCGAAGAGAAGCTCGATACGCTGATCGACTATCTGTTCTTCGAAAAGGGCTACCGCGGCAACACAGAGAACTACTACGATCCTGAAAACAGCTATCTTACTTCTGTCCTGAAAACCGGTCTTGGCATTCCCGTCAGTCTTTCTATTCTCACTCTTCTTGTCGGCCGTCGAGCCGGTCTCTCAATCGAGGGAATCAATTTGCCGGGCCATTTTATCGTTCGCTTTGTCGACGGAAACTACAGTACATACTTTGATCCCTTCAATGAAGGCTCTCTGCTCACTGAAGAGGATTGTGTCCGCTTCATGCTGCGACAGGGGATTACGCCGGCGCCTGACTACTTCGTTCCGGCCGATGCGCTCACTATAATGAAGCGAATGTATCGCAATCTCATGAATCACTATTCCTCCTGCGGCGACACAAAAAAAGAAGAGACACTGAACCGGCACTTTGCAATTCTGCAAAATCATTCTTTAAGCCGGTGAAAACGTTCCTCGATAAAACAGGCCGCGCCGCCATCATCAAGAAAATCGATCGTCGTCTTGGCGCTATTATTGGCGACGATCTACCCGTATTCACAGATGCGCGAAAGTTCGTCGTCAAAAGCGGCGGCAAGCGTATCAGACCTCTTACGCATTACTACTTCTGTCAGTTGCTCGGCTACAGTGGAGACGAGTGGCTTGATGTCGGCGCCATCGGTGAGCTGATCCATGCCGCCTCACTTCTTCATGACGACGTCATCGACTTATCAGATTCCCGTCGCGGTCTGCCTGCCTTTCATGTAACGGAAGGCAACAAACGTACGATCCTCACAGGCGACTTCTTGCTGGCCTGCGGTCTCGATCATCTGCAATCTCTCCCTCATGGTTTTCAGCTTCTTGGCGTCTTCACTCGTGTGATCAAGAACCTCTCTGTCGGTGAGATCTTGCAGATGGAGCATGAGACGAAGTTCGAAACCGATGCGACAATCTATGAACGCATCGTACTCGGTAAAACGGCCTCGTTATTCGGCGCCATGACTGAAGGGGCGGGTATCCTTGCCGGTGTGGATGCGGCGCAGCGAACACGCCTTCGAGATTTCGGATTGCGCATGGGCCGGCTCTTTCAGGTGCGCGATGATTATCTTGATTACTTCGCCGCCCGAGAGAAGCTCGGCAAAGAACCCTTTGCCGATTTTCAGCGCGGGCTCGTCACGCATCCGTTGATTCGCCTTCGCGAAGAACTGAAAGCGAAGGACCGCAAGCGCCTGCAGTCACTCTGGAAGAATCGCGATGCGAACGAAGCCGTCGAAGAAGTGTCTGACCTTTTTACAAGGGCCGGATTAAAACGTCGTCTTGCCATCGAAATCGAAGAAGAGATCCATGCGCTGATGAACTACGTTCGTGCATTTCCCGTATCGGGTGTGCGCGATGAAATCCTCTCCACGCTTTCTACGTTGCTCGTACCCGTAACTCAGGATTGAGATGAATCGTAAACTGCTTCTGTGGCTGATGGTTCCTTTCGTCGGTCTGCTACTCAGCGAACCTCTTCTACGTCTGGCCGATCCTCCGGGGTTGCAGTACTATCGACGCTCAAAGATGGTGCATGCCTATCATCCCGAGTATACTATCTCTCTTCGACCCTCCACAAGCGAATACCTCGATCATCCGTCGGGTCTCTGGGAAGGGCAATTCACGGTTAACTCCTACGGAATGCGTGATCTTGAAGAGCCGCAGCCCGGTCGCTCTAAGATGCTCTGTCTGGGCGATTCGCTGGCAATGGGGCACGGCGTCGGCGATGGCCTGAATTTCTGCCATCTTTTAAAGAACAGGGCCGGATCTCTTCAGGTGCTCAACGCATCGGTCGACGGATTCGGAACCTATGCCTACGCTCTACGCACCGAAGAGATCGTTTCACAGGTCGATTCTGTGAAGACGGTGCTTCTCTTTCCCTCGCCGACAGACTGGTGGATTCCGAAGCGGTTTCGCGAACGTGGAATTCTGCCCGACGACGAAAAGGATCTGATGCGCAAGGACGATGCCGCCTATAAGAATCTCTTTCGTGCGCAGTTCATGGCGACGGAATGGTTTTATACACTGCAGGCTCTGAAGCTCTCGCAGGAACAGCTGCAATTGCGTCAGGCTATCTTTCGCGAAGATATTCTATGCACTGTTAACGGAATGGAAAAGAATTCCGCTTCTCAGAATTTCGCAGGTATCGGTGAGTACTTAGAGCGATCCTTTTTGAAAGATCAGAAAAATTGCTCGAGAAAGGTCGGATGTGTGGACGGTATCTTCTGCAAGAGAGGATGCCCGCCTCAGCCTTCAACGACCTGCCCGGAGCCGCTGCCTGAAGGCCTGCTCTGTAGCGAGTCCGAGCCGAACTATGAGCCGTTACCCGAATTCACGCAGCAGAACCTGAATCGACTTATCCATTTCACAAGGGCACAGGGAATACGTCTTGTCATCGTTCTTCTACCGATGCAGGAAGAGGAGATCCGCTGCGCCGCTCACGGCAGGTTTCATGAGAACGGACTCTATGCCGTTCAGGCCCGACGCTTCTTTAAAGAAAAAGGCATCGATGTAATTGATCTTATGCCTTACACGAAGTCGATGTGCCGGACTGAGGTTCCTGAAAAGGAGCAGCGTATCGGCGATTTCTTTTTGCGCGAAGACGGGCACCTGACCGAGTTGGGTAATCGCTGGGCTGCCGACGCTTTAATGTCAGAGCTTTCAAAACGTGGTCTCTATCCGGAGGCTCGCTGATGCTATTCAATTCCGTCCATTTCTATATCTTTGCACCGATCGTTATCCTCGTCTTCTTTCAGCTGCCGCTGCGTGCCCAGCGCCTCTGGATCTTTCTCGCCAGCCTCTATTTCTATGCGGTCTTTGAGTTTGCATTTATCTTCCTGCTTCTCTATTCAATCGGCATCACCTATCTTGCTATCCGTCGTATTGTCGCTTCGTCTGTTGAGTGGAAGCGTCGTGCCTGGCTGAGCGTCGCCGTATTCGGAAACCTTGTTCTTCTTCTGGTTTTTAAATACCTGCACCTGGTCTATGATGCGATTAACTTTGTTCTCGGTGCCGGCGTATGCGACCCGGATCGTTTTCAAGGACCGCTCTTTCTCTTGCCGATGGGCATATCGTTCTTCGGACTGCAGGCTATTTCAGCTGCGGTCGACGTCTATCGCGGGACGACACAGCCGCCGGCCTCTCTACTCAGATTCGGTTTATTTTTGAGCTTCTTTCCGCAACTTGTGGCCGGACCGATTCTGCGAACAAAGGATCTTCTGGATCAGTTTGATACGGTGAAGAAGTTCAACGAGCAGAACTTTCGATCGGGCCTTGGTAAGCTTGCCGTCGGGTTTTTTAAGAAAACGATTATTGCAGACGCTCTCTCGCCTCTTGTCGATGAGGTTTTCAAGAATCCCGGACAGTATAACTCTCTGTCTCTCTGGATGGCCGTCTTTGTTTTCTCGTTTCAGATCTACTGCGACTTTTCTGGCTACTCCGATATTGCAATCGGTATAGCGCGTATGCTTGGCTACAGCTTTCCCGAAAACTTCGAGCGTCCGTTTTTCTCGACAACGGTGGGAGAGTTCTGGCGTCGCTGGCATATATCGTTCTCGAGCTGGCTGCGTGACTATGTGTATATTCCCATGGGCGGCTCACGTGTGAGTGTCAGTCGCGCTTATTTCAATCTCTTCTTTACGATGGTTGTGAGCGGACTCTGGCATGGGGCCGACTGGAACTTCCTGATCTGGGGCGCCATTCATGGTGCCTTTGTGGCGATGGAACGTCTTGTGCTTTCCATTCCGGCATTCAAGAGCCGCTATGAGAGCCTACCGCCTGTCCTGGGCATGTTCTATGTTTACACGGTCTTCTCGCTCGCCTTTTTCTACTTTCGATGCAAGCCCATTGCTCTTGATCCACAGCATTACCCCGATGTTATTGCTTCGCCGATTCAGGTTGCGTGGTTCATGACAGAGCGCGCCTTCACTTTCGCCCAGGGTCAGCAGGCGGTTCTATCATGGAATGCGGTAGCCCTGGTGGCTTTGCTGATGGGCCTTGAGTGGATGCAGGAGCGTAAGAAAAGCGTGTCCTTGCTTGAGCGTCCCGTATTTATCTATGCAGGTTCAACTGCCGTGCTCATCGTCTGCCTCTATGTTTACAGCGTAACGGTCAGCCAGCCTTTCGTGTATTTCCAGTTCTGAAAAGGACCGTATCATACATCCAGCCCGGGAAACCTGGGAGCAGGGCAAGAATGAGCGCTCGGGCTGAGCAGGGCTTGAAACGGGAATCCCTGAATGATTCGGATGTTAATGGTTCAGTAATCAATAGTTAATCCATTAATTATTCTGGGATTAATTGCCGCGGGCTTAATTATTCCATGCCAAATAATTCCAGGCCAAATAATTCATATATTAAATATTCAATGGTTAAGGATTCACAGGATGGTCTGAGATCCGATGGTCCGCCTCAGACTGGCATGGGCATAACTATTCCGTTTTCGGGGATTCCGACGTGAACCTATCGGTGTCGTTTCAAATACCGATCGGCCGTTTCCGCGAAAAGCCGGGCTGCAATATCGTTCGGATGCCCGTCAAGCCTGACATAAGGGGATTGTCCGCTCTGCTGTAAACGCACAAAGTCTTCGCGTAAATCGATGACGTCGAATACAGGATGTCCATTCGTTACGATTCGATTCTCCGTTAAGAACTCGACAAGCTTTGCCGTCGTCGGATCTTCTATACCCGGACCTCCCGTTTCAGGATTCATTCCCGGGTATACCAGTATGGTTAACGAGAGTCCTCTGGCCGCCACCTCCCCGGAAAGCGATTTGAGATTTGCGAATGTAGGATGATCGTCGGTCGGGGCCGCATCGAATCCTGGCGGAAGCTGATTCATATCGGCCGGCTTTGAACGAATCAAGAGATACAGAGCCGATCTTCGCGATAACTCGTAGTGAAGCCTGAAGGCAAGGCGGTACAGAGGGCTTGATTCGAAGCGCAGATCTTTGAGGTCGTCCACAAAATCCGAGGTGTTGTAGATCCAGAAGATATGCTGCGGAACCGGCTGATGTTCCTGCTCGTTTGCTTTCAGGGCCTGATGCAGTCGAAAGGCGATGCCTTTTGTTCCAAGAGAGTCCGAGCCGAGATTGCGCACGTTGTAGCCGGCTGCGGCAAAAGCAAAGGGAGTCGTATTCTCGTCATCAAGCAAATACCCCATGCTGATCGAATCGCCAATCCACCAGATCTCGGGCTGACCCGGCTTCGACGCCGGCACGATGCGTTCGCCGCGATCATCAATGGTCATGGTCCAGAAAGAGCCGTCCGGCCTCAGAAACGTTCCCTGAGCCGAAGGGCAGAGAAGTAGGTACGATTGCTCGAAACAATGCGCCGCCCGGTATCGGCGCTCGATTGTAAGATCGGGCCGACTACGACGAACGATAAACTCAGCGATGAGAAGAGCACATACGGTCAATCCTATCAGGGCGGCAATGAGAACGGAGTATCTTTTCATTTCTTTTCAGCAGGCAGCGCCACGCATCCGCCGACGATCATGCGTTTCATCTGATCTGGAAAATCACGGAAGCCACGTGGCTCGATGTTGTACTGCACGCCGGCCTTGACGTCGCAATAGGCGGCGCCTCGCACCTTGCTGAACTGATCCATATATTCGATCATATACGTGCCCGGAGTAAGCTGCAGGCGATCGACAGGAGGGTTCAGGTCTCCCTGAAGACGGAACTTATGTCCGCGCTGAGCGAAGACGGCGATCTCTTCTTCTGCGCGAAAGCCGCTGTAATTCTGCCTTACAGTCAGCTCCTGACAGCTTAAGAGCAGGGTAAAGGGCAGCCAGAGAATCAGGGCAGCCTTTTTACAATCCTGTCTGATAGCATTTCCGATTGACGAGGTCACGGTTGAGCCCCCGCTTCACGCTGGAATACAAGAGGGGGAAGCTCGGCATCTCCCTGCTTCGAAAGAAGGATGAGGTCGGTGTCGAGAAACTCGATCAACAGGGTTTCGCCCGACGGCGCTGTTTCGGGTTCGCCTTTTGTCTCTTCGACAACGGTGAGCACAAGCCGCTCTCCCTGTCTCTCTTTAATCTCGAAAGTGCCGCGTCCCTTCTTTTCTTTGCCTTCAACTCGGTAGAGCAGAGCCCAGTGACCTTTGTCGGTGAACTCGAATTCTCCGTAGAATTTCTGTTTCAAATGAATCTCGGCGTTGCGGACGCGATCGGCATCAAGCGGACCGCCCCTGGATTTCAGAATGGATTCGGCAGACCGAAGGTAGTGAATGGTCCATTTCCCGGAAAGGCGACGCTCAGAGCTGCCGGGTCCCGTCATCACCGGAAGTAGCTGGCAGGAGGCCAGAAAGAGCAGCAGGATTACGCCGGTGAGCGACTTCGCAGCCTTCAGGGGCAGATATCGAACGATTTTCTTCGAAAACCGGTCAGAGGATGAGTTTTTTTCTGTACAGAGAACCACGAACGTACAGTTTCTCCCGGGGAAATTATCATCAATCCTTTTTCAAAAACGGCCGATACGAAGAATGGAATGTTAGGCGGATTTCAAAACCTCAAATTGCTCGAAATGAGCCTCGATGCCTCGGTCAAACGCCGGGATGTCATCGCGAATAATATTGCCAATGTCGATGTTCCGGGCTTCAAGCGCTCCGAAGTCGCCTTTGAAGCGGAGTTGAAGCGGGCCATTGAGTCACAGCGTTCGGTAAAAGAGGACGAGCCCCTTCAGACGACGCAGCCGGGCCACATCGCTCGCCGGCAGCCCCGTCGCATCGATGACGTGCGGCCTGTCGTGCATACGGATTACAATTCCACGATGCGCAACGACGGCAACAACGTCGATATCGAAGACGAGGTCATGAAGATGGTGCGCAATCAGCTGCATTTCAGCCTGATCGCCGACCGCATCTCGGGAAAATTTTCGGAGTGGAACGGCTTCATCCGCATGGCCTGACGCTGAGAGGTAGAGTATGGGAATGTTTTCAACGATGAATATTGCGGCCAGCGGCCTGTCGGCTCAGCGCCTGAAGCTCGATGTTATCTCTAATAATATAGCGAATATCAACACGACGCGGAATGCTCACGGCGACGGTCCTTTCCGTCGCGATCGCGTCGTCATGACGCCGATCAATCTGCGCAACGTCTGGCGCTCGCCCGTCTATCCCAACGGTCTTGAAACGGGCATGGGGCGGGGCGTGAAGGTCGAGAAGATTGAAAAGGACATGCGGCCCTTAAGGCTTGTCTTTGATCCGGGGCATCCGGACGCCATCAAGATCGGCCCGAAGCAGGGCTACGTGGAGATGCCGAACGTCAACATCGTCGAAGAGATGACCGATATGATCGCCGCCTCGCGATCCTACGAGGCCAATTCTCAGGTTATCCAGGGAGCCCGACAGATGTTCATGAAGACGCTTGAGATCGGCCGCATGGCATAACGGGCAGATTTTAGGATATCGGCGCGGATCGATAATTACAGAAAGAAAACAAAGATTGCAAAGAAAGAAAAAAAGAAGAGAATAGGATAGGAGTTAACGACATGAACGTATTTACGACAACAGGTGTAGGATTTTCTTCGGGCATGCCGAAGCCGCTCGGATCGACGACGGCCAACCCGCTGAAGCTGAGCACGCTGGATGAGCGTCATATGCAGATCGGCAGCGCTCCGAAAGATCCTGAGCACATGACGACGACCTTCGCGCAGGCCCTGAACGAGGCGCTGGGCAACGTCGAAGGCCTTTCAAAGAAATCAGAGGATCTGACGACGAAGGCCATCTATGATCCCGATTCCGTCGAAGCGCATGAGGTCATCATCGCGAGCCAGAAGGCCCGATTCGCTCTGAACCTCACGAAAACGATCGCAGACGGCGCCGTGCGCACCTTCCGCGAGTTAACAAATCCGAGATAACGCCTGAGTCGCTGTACAGCCGTTAAGTCCTGACGCTAAAAAAACAGAAAAAAGCGGATGAAGTGCAGAAAAAATTCTGTACTTCTCCGAAGCGACATAATAATAGCGATGTCGCCTTAGAACCCGTTCCAGAGACGGGTTCTGCAACACAGGAAGCAGAAGGCGGGAAACAGTGGCGGAAGCCGGGAGGAACGTATGCCAGAGGCATTGAGCAATCTTCTGAGTAAGATAACGGATTTCTGGGGTGGGCTGGATAATACAAAGAAGATCATCGTCGGTGCTCTGCTTGGCGTTGTGATCGTGGCCTTTGCCCTGATGGCCGGCTATTCTAAGAAGCCGGCACAGGAACTCCTCTATGGAGACCTGACTGCATCGGACTATTCTGCGATTACGAAGTTCCTGGATGCAGGCGGTTATGAATACTCGGGCAGCGGAACGTCAGCCATCTACGTGAACGGGCTGCAACGCCAGGAGATCGTAACCCGTCTTGCCCAGGATAACCTGATTCCGGCCGGAGTCGAAGGCTGGCAGCTTTTTAATATGTCGAGATGGGATGAGACGACCTTCGACAAGGACGTGAAGCTGCATCGCGCCATCAAAGGCTCGCTCGAACAGATGCTTATGAGCCTTGACTATGTAAAGAAGGCGCAGGTGGAGCTCGCCATCCCCCAGCGGAATAACTTCCTGACCGATGAAGAGCCCGTAAAGGCGTCTGTTGTGCTCACGCTGAAGCCCGGAGTGGAGAAGGTAACGCGCAAGCAGGTGATGGGCATCAAGAACCTCATCTATCGTTCTGTTCCGAATCTGAAGCGCGAAGACATCTCGATCACCGACAACTACGGCAACGAATTCGTCGAACCCGACGAGATCGACGAGGCGCAGCGACGTCTCGATCTTGTCGACCGCAAGAAAGAGTTCGAAGAGAAAGAGCGTCGCAAATGGGCCGGTGAGATCAAGAGCTCGCTGCATGATTTTTACAGCGAGGATCGCATTTCAATCCTCAGAGTCGCCCTTAAAGTGAACTGGGATGAAGTCACCGAGAAACAGCATCTTGTAACTCCCGTAGAGGCAACTCCGGAGAACCCCGAAACGCCTTATCCGGATCGCGAGCTGATGCCAAACGGAACACTTGTCGTTTCGGAGAACAACCGCCAGGAGCGCTTTCGCGGCAACGGCTTCACGCCCGGCGGACCGACGGGGACGGAGCAACAGCTTCCGCCTGGATACCAGGATCTCGACTATCAACGTTCGGAATACGGAAACAACGACCGTATCGTAAACCATGACTACAACCGTATCGATAAAGATATCATCCGTCAGCCCTGGGAAGAGCAGGCACGTTCCGTCGCCATCATGGTCGACGGCATCTGGATCCGTAAAGGACCGAAAGAAGACGGATCGGGATGGGAGCGCGAGTATAAGGCTCCGAGTGAAGAAGAGCTGAAGAAACTGGAGAAGCTACTCAAGGCATCGATGCTCTATAAGGGATCACGGGGAGACCAGATCGCCGTCGAGCACATGCAGAAGGATCGTACGGCACAGTTCGAGGCCGAAGATGCCGATCTGCGCCAGAAGCTGATGATCCAGCGTCTGCTTGTCGTCTCGGCCGCCGCCCTTGTCGGCTTCCTGCTCCTGTACTTCCTGTATAGAGCGATCAAGAACGAGATCGCACGACGTCGCCGACTGCGCGAAGAAGAGCTGGCAGCACAACAACAGCTGATGCGTGAGGCAGCCCTGCGTGTGGCCGATGAAGGCGCCGCCGAGGTCGAGCTCTCTGTCGATGAAAAAGCCCGTCGTGAGATGCTTGAGAATGCCATCACACTGGCGCGCGAGAAGCCCGATGAAGTGGCGAAACTGCTACGCACCTGGCTGAACGAAGAATAAGCCTCCAGTAATATAGAGGCGAAATCAAAAAGGCGAAAGCTAAAAATGCAAAGGCAATTCGCGAGAGAAAGGGGCTACGGCCCCTTTCTTGTTTTTCGACATGTTCTATGGAGGTGTGGCCGGCGGTTTTGCTCCGTCCGTCGTTGCTACGCCGATCTGCTTGCCGAACGTCTTCTCGTAATAACGCCCCCAGTGCGGCCATTCACCATCGGCGTCCGTGATATCAAAGACGTCGGATAACGTCCACGACGCCCAGGCCCGGCCTGTATAAGGGCTCCAGTCGGGCTCGGCGGCCAGTGCGGCGATTGCGCGACCGACGAAAAGAGGCGTCTCAGAGGCGATGAAATGCGGTTCTTTTTTCACACCATCCTTCCAGTTCGCTTCGCTTACACCGAAATTGTCAAGCATCCACTCTGACCGCAAAAAGCCTGGCGTAACCGGTATTGCGCGAATGCCTTTCTCCATGAGCGCCGCATCCAGGGCGAAGGCCATGTGAATGATCGTCGTCTTGATCATGCTGTAGTAGACGTTGCCGCGATAGCTGTAATCGGTGCCGTCTGTGATCTCGATGATGCGTCCGTGTCCCTGCCGCACCATCATCGGCGTAAAGGCGCGCGAAGTAATGAGATGTGTATCGATGGAGCGATGCATGGCGCTCAGGCCTCTATCGACATCTGATTCATAGAAGGGAATACTCCAGTCGATGAGATCGTCTCCGCCCCAGATGTCGTTTACCAGAAGGTCGATGCGACCGGATTGTGCCTCTACGGTGCGTGCAAGATCCTCCACCTCGGCCCGAACGCTGTGATCGACGCGAAGGGCGATGCCATGCCCCCCGGCTGCCGTCACCATCGCAGCCGTTTCTTCGATCGTTTCGGGCCTGTTCATATCGGACCGCGCTTTTCCCGATGAGCGACCGGTGCAATAAACGGTCGCCCCCAGCTCGCCAAGGGCCCGGGCAATGCCGCGGCCTGCGCCGCGAGTCGCTCCGGCAACGACGGCGACCTTACCGCGCAGGCTGCCCGGCTTTTTTCGCACTGCCTTCGGCTCGTCATGTCGCTCAGCCGGATGGGCCTTAGTTTTTTCTTGCTTGTTCATGAGCCTATTGTAGCGGCTTCGCATGACAGGAGCTGTCCTATTTCGGCGAATGGCGGAGTAGTCCGCGCAAAAAAAACGCCCGTACGGGCGCTTGAGGGGTTGCGAGACTCTTGAAAGTAATAGAGGTGACAGGTTGCTCTCAACTGAGGCGCTGAGAGCAGGCCGTTACTTATGACTTTTCAGGATCATGATCGTCATGCGGATGTTGATCATGAGGAATCTGAAAAGCTGCCACGGAAAGAATCGTCTTAGAAAAACGACCTTCTCTGATGGGATGGTCGTGAACGATCCCTGTGTGTAGGCGTTCACGATATCTTTCTCGGACTTCGGGATAAATTCTGTAGGTTCTGACATGATACTGCTCCTTGATCGGTTGCGACGCCGCAAAGACGCAGCGTCGACGGTTATGAATCTAAAAAGACGTGCAACGGACTCAGGCTCGCTGCACTGACTCTCCTGAATACTCCGGGTCGATTATTCCGGAATCGTCCACCAGAAGGGCTTCACCTTCGCCTTGTAGATGAACATCGTATGCAACAGATGCTTGATCCAGTGCCCGGCCAGTCCGACCTCGCCCGTCGTATGCGTCAGCGATCGGCCGAATTTCTTGTACTTGCGATAGTCGGGCACGATTGGATACATCGTCATAGCGACGGCGCTACCGCTGAAGAAGCTCTTACCGGCCGAGGCCACACAGGCCGCTCCCAGTTCTGCCATTGAAGCCGTATGCTTCGGAACATCGTTACCCTTGCGCAGCATCTCGGCGATGCTGCGAGCGACGGCCTTGCCCATGATGGCCGACGGCATACCCGTACGCGGAGGAGTGGGATTGATCGGCGTTCCGTTCGGGCTGCTCATCGGTTTTGAAATCGGATGAGGAGGCGCAAAAGCGATGCCGATGGCGAAGATGTTCTTGAAATGCGGCGACTGGTATGTCTTCGGCCAGTCTTCAGGCGACCATTCTTCGTACGGGCGAGCCGTATAATCCGCATCGACGCGCATCATGCCGTTCGGGGCGAACATCGTTCCTGTAATATCGGCTCCCGTTTTGTCGAAGGCCTTGAGGCCGACGCCGGCAAAGGGAGGAATGAGCATCGTGAAATCGCTTTTGATAAACTTCTGCTCGCCGCTTAACGTTTCATAGTAGATGCGATCCTTCTCGACCTTGTTCACATGGGCTCGAGTGATCCACTGAATGCCTTTCTCGGTATAGAAAGACTCGGCGAAGATCTTTCCGGAAGTGACGTATCCGCCGCGACGGATGGACATACCGCCGACGCCGAAGTCGCCGAGCTCGTATTCGTTCGAGATCCAGACCAGATTGGCCTTATCACGCACGCCATAACGACGCAGCTCAAACTCAATGTTAAAGATGTATTCGAAGGCAGCGCCCTGGCAGGTACACATTCCGTGACCGGTGCCGATGACGAAGTTCAGCTGTTCGCCTTTTTTCATGCGTTCGATGGCCTGCTTGAAATGCTCGGCGGCCTCGGCGGCGTGGCTGAACGTGCAGATAGAAAGGCTGTTTCCCTGATCGGGGCCCAGGCCCGGAGTGGCGCCGAAGTTCAGTTTCGGTCCTGTGGCGTTCACAAGAAAATCGTAAGTAAGTCGCTCGATCTGACCTGCGCTTTCCGGAGCCGTCGATTCGATCGTGATGAAGGGCTGCGCTTCCTGTGCGTCGCCCTCCGGATGAACGCTGACGGCCTTTGCCTGTTTGTAGACGATACCGGCCTTCTTGTAGACGGGGGCCAGTTCAAAGGTCACGTCTTCGGGCTTCATCACACCCACGCCGACCCATACGTTTGAAGGAATCCAGTTCCACTTTGAGTTGGGCGTAACGACGACGACTTCGTGTTTCTTCCCCACATAGCGTTTCAGAAGAGTCGCTGCCGTATGGCCCGAAACCCCTCCGCCCATGATTACGATTCTTGCCATGACAATCTCCTCCCTGGCGACAAAAAACTTATACCGGGTATGTGTATCTGGTATGTTCTGTAATAGTAAAGAATCTTGAATATATGGTCAAGCAAAATTCACAGTCGAGGCAGTTGTTATCGAGTCTAAGGACTGAATCAGTTGAGACTGAAAATATATCTCAGGCAGCGCCGCTCGCTTCAGGAGGCAAAGCAGGTGTTCGAGGACAAAAAAAAGACCGCCGAAGCGGTCTCATCTGGAGAATCATTCGCCCTGGGCGAGGGTAAAGCCAAGAGCTCCATCGTAGGTATAGAGGTTTTCCACCTTGATTACGTCAAAGCCTGCATCTGCTAAGCGCTTCTGAAGCGCCATGATGCTTTCGTAATTGACGGGCACAAGTTTCAGGCCGTCGTCTTTGCTTTCGGCCTTTTTATCGATAAAGCGCACACGCCAGTGATCCGAGCAGAAGGTCTCAGGGTATCCGCCCGGATACACCTTCACGCCTCTGTTCGTGATGACGTTGAGCTGGAATTCAGGACCGGCCAGCGCTTCGAGCTTCTTACCGATCTCTTCGGCCGTATGTGCCGTGTCGTCGACGTAGAGATCGACGCCGACCATCTCTTTCTTGTAAGTGCGACGCTTGTAGGCGGGGATATTGATCTTAGCATTCTCACCATAGGCGACGGGTTCAAAGTGCTCGGGAGTGCGTCCGAGATGCTCGATGACTGCCTTCGTGAAATCGGCCGTTCCGACCTTCTGCTTGCTGAGGCCCTCTTTATAGATGTCGCCTGTATGTATGCCGTCTTCAAGCGTGGCCAGCCATCCGTTGCGGATCTTCGCCGCAATCTTCGGCTGACCGATATGAACGAGCATCATGACGGCGGCATTGAGCAATCCGGACGGGTTGGCGATGCCTTTGCCGGCGATATCGGGAGCCGATCCGTGAATGGCCTCGAACATGGCGGCGTTCATGCCGACGTTAGCCGAACCGAAAAGGCCGACCGAGCCGGCGATCTGTGCAACGATATCGGATATGATGTCGCCGTAGAGGTTCAGCGTGACGACGACCTCGTAGTTCTCGGGGCGGTCGGCAAGAAGAGCGGAGCCGATGTCGATGATCTGCGACTTCTTCTGGATGTCGGGATATTCGGCGCCGATTTCCTGAAAGACGGAATGAAAGAGACCGTCGGTCATCTTCATGATGTTATCTTTCACCATGCAGGTGACTTCTTTCTTACCGTAGGCTCGAGCGTACTCGAAGGCATAGCGTACGATACGCTCCGAACCGGGTCGTGAGATCACTTTCAGGCATTCGTAGGCCTCGCCCGTCTGCCTGTATTCGATCCCTGCATAGAGGTCTTCTTCGTTCTCGCGAATGATAACAAGGTCGATATTCGGATGCCTGGTGTTTACGTAGGGATGAAGCGCCTTGCAGGGACGCACGTTTGCGAAAAGACCGAGAGTCTTGCGCACCGATACGTTCAGCGATTTGTATCCGCCGCCCTGCGGCGTCGTGATCGGAGCTTTGAGAAAGACGCCCGTTTCGCGAAGCGTGTTCCAGGCCTCGGGTTTGATGCCCGATGTGAAGCCGCTTTTATAAACGCTTTCGCCGATGTCGATTCTCTGCGGAGCGATCTCTGCGCCGGCAGCCGTTAAGATCTGCAGCGTCGATTCCATGATTTCGGGGCCGATGCCGTCCCCGTGTGCTACGGTAATAGGTGTTTTTCCTGACATTGCCTGTTCCTGTGAGTAGGTTATTTCGGAGCGGCCATGTCGTCAAATTCTAATATAAATTCATATTATAAAAAAACTAAAATATTCGCGCCGCCCGTCATTCAGCATGACCCATAAACTCGGGAAAGGCAAGCAGAATGAAAAGAGCGATGAGCTGCAGAGCGATAAATGGGATCACGCCTCTGTAGATATGCTCCGTGCGGATCTCTGGTGGAGCGATGCCTTTCAGATAGAAGATCGAGAATCCAAACGGCGGACTCAAAAACGAGGTCTGCAGATTCATGCCGATCAAGACGCCGAACCAGACCGGATCAATGCCCAGCCGCACGGCAGCGGGCGCAAGGATGGGCACAACGATGAATACGATCTCGAAGAAGTCGATGAAGAAGCCAAGGACGAAGATCACAAGCATCGAGACGGCAAGAAGCCCCCATTTGCCCCCTGGAATATTGAGCAGCCAGTCGTCGATCCAGATGTCGCCGCCCACACCGCGAAAGACAAGGGCAAAGACGGTTGAACCGATCAGGAGAAAGACGACCATGATGGTCAGCTTCGCCGTGCCTTCCATCGTATCAAATAGGGCCTTCTTCGTCAGCTTGCGGCGAACGGCGGCGAGGGCGAGCGCCCCCATAGCGCCGAGAGCGCCGGCCTCGGTGGGTGTGGCCACACCGGCAAAGATGCTGCCGAGTACCAGAAGAATCAAGAACAGAGGCGGAAGCAGGGCCAGGGCAACATCGGCAAGAAGCGCTTTGAGATTTGCAGGGCGCTCTTCAGCGGGCAGAGCAGGGGCGAGCTCGGGCTTGACCATGGCGATAACGATTACATAGACGAGAAAGAGACCGGCTACGATCAGACCCGGGACCAGGGCTCCTACAAAGAGCTCGCCCACAGAAACGCCCATCTGATCGCCGAGAATCACAAGAACGACGCTGGGCGGGATGATCTGACCGAGCGTGCCCGAAGCGATGATGACGCCGGTGGCAAGCTCTTTAGAATAGCCGTAGCGCAGCATGACGGGCAGAGAGATCATGCCCATCGCAACGACAGAGGCGCCGACGACACCGGTGGCGGCGGCAAGCAGCGTTCCGACAAGAACGACGGCGACGGCCAGGCCGCCACGCAGCGGTCCGAACAGTTTGCCGATGCCGGTGAGCAGCTCTTCGGCGATCTTCGTCTTCTCAAGCATCGTGCCCATAAAGATGAAGAAGGGAACGGCCAGAAGAATCGTATTGGCCATGATGCCGAACATACGCTCGGGCAGGGCATAGAAGAGCGCCGGCTCGAAGACGCCGACGGCCATGCCTATAATCGAGAAAAGAAGCCCGACGCCGGCAAGAGAAAAGGCAACAGGATAACCGCTGAATAGAAATACAAGCAGGCCGAGAAACATGAGCGGGCCAAGATACGAAGCAGTCATCGAGTACTCCTGAAGGGGTTAGGTGATTTATCAGATAGCTTTTTCTACGGCCTGCTCTTCTTCGCGTAGACGGTATTCGCCGCGCAGGCGGGCGATGTTCTCAATCAGAAAAGAGACACCCTGAAGCAGAAGAAGCAGGAAGGAGATCGGCAGAAGCGTTTTGATAGGAAAGCGTGGCAGCCCACCCGGATCGGGCGACATCTCAAGCACCGACCAGGAGTTCACAATCGTCGGAATCGAAAGGATCGTCATGAAGATGCAGAACGGAATCAAAAAGGCGACCGTGCCGACGATGTAGATCCAGGCCTGCGTCCGTTCCGAAAAGCGGTTAAACAGAACGTCGACCTGAACATGCGCCCGATGCCGGAGTCCGTAGCCGGCACCGAGCAGAAAGACGGCGCTGAACGCATACCACTGCAATTCCATCAGAGCGTTAGACGTGAGATCGATACCCGTGAAGCGGCTTGTATAACGCATCAGAGCATTGAAGCTTGCGATAACGACCATGAACAGGCAGAGCCACATCAAGAAGCGACCGATGCGATCGTTGATATGGTCCACCTTTCTTGCGAAGTGCAGCAGTTTTTTCACGTTACAGCCCTCAGCTTTGCGGCGAAACGAAGCTCAGATACGCCAGTTCAGACGTGGCGAACCACTTCTGCTGCTCGTCGCGGAACTTCTTCCAGGATTCATAGACCTTTTTATAGGCCGGATTCTTCGCCGACTCTTCGTTCATGTACTCTTCCGTCGCCTTGCGTCCGGCGGCAAGAATTTCATCGCTGAAGCGGCGCAGTTTTACGCCTTTATCGAGCATGCGTTTCAGAGCGGGCGGATTCTTCGCGTCGAACTGCGTCGTCATCCACAGATTCGCCGCCGCCATACCCGCTTCGAGGATAGCCTGATAGTTCGACGGTAGCTTCGCCCATTCGTCCTTATTCACGAAGAAGTTCATCTCAGAGCCTGGTTCCCAGAAGCCGGGATAATAGTAGTTCTTCGCCACGCGAAAGAATCCAAGCTTCTCGTCGTCGTAGGGACCGACCCATTCTGTGGCGTCGATGGCCCCGCGCTCCAGAGCCGGATAAATATCGCCGCCTGCAAGCAGCTGCACCGAAACGCCAAGTCGGCTCATGACCTGACCGCCGACGCCGGGAATGCGCATCTTCAGGCCTTTCAGGTCGTTTACCGTTTTGATCTCGTTGCGGAACCATCCGCCCATCTGCACGCCCGTATTGCCGCCCGGAAAGCTGCGAATATTGAAGTCAGACAGAACCTCGTTTATCAGTTCGAGACCGCCGCCGGCGCTCAGCCAGGCATTCTGCTGGCGGGCCGTCAGACCGAACGGAACGCTTGTATCGAAGGCCAGGGCCGAGTTCTTTCCCGTATAATAATACGAGGCCGTATGACCCATCGCGACGGTACCGTTCTGCACCGCATCAAGCACCTGCAGGGCAGGCACGATCTCACCGCCCGGATACACGCGGATCTGGAATTTGTTGCCCGTCATGGCGGCGACGTATTTGCTCATCGTCTCGGCGGCGCCGTAGATGATGTCCAGGCTGCGTGGAAAACTGGAGGCAAGCCTCCAGTGGATTTCTGGGCCTTCTGCATTGGCTGCGGGGCTGGACTCTTTGTTTGAGCATCCAACGGTGGAGCCGATCACAGCGGCCGGTATGACTTTCGTCAGGAACTCTCTTCTGTTCATGAGGCAGTACGATGCTGAGTCTCAGTATTATGACAAGACTATTTTTTGCGAGCGGGCTCGAATCAGAAAAATAGTTACAGGAATTTATGATTAGCGAAGATACATTCCGCGCAACGGGACGACCGCTTGCATCTGACGCATTTCCTTTTCTTATGGAGAGGAGGCACCGTCGTCGCTTTGAGCTCCGGGTACGCCCTCGGGCATTTTTTCCGGAAGCTCGTTCGGATTAAACGGCAGATCGTCGCCGAAGGGGTCGGCGCCAAACCAGCCGATCGCCCAGTCGAAAAGCTCCCCCACATTGAAGCCAAGCTTGATGCCGAAATACAACCCCGCCGAAACCTCGATGCCCGTCTGATGATGCGCCGGAGCAAAGCGGTTCTTCGTCTTTGACTCTTTAAAAAGAGGCTGTGCCTTTTGTAGCGGAACCGTCGTCCCGAATGGGCTGCGCGCCTGCACGTCCTTGCGACGCAGCTTCAGCGTCGTCGGCAGCTTATCGCGCAGGCTCTCTTTTGTCGGATCGGCCTTTTCGCGCTTCTGATCAAAAAGAAGATCGCTGCCAAGCAGAAAGAGCGAGAAGTCCTGATCGTCAAACTCGCCGAACTCGCCTGCGCGCAGACCCAGCGAACGTCCGTCGCGGGACTTATGATTCAGACCGAGCTTCACCGGCCCGGTACGAACCGCCGCTCCGTAGGATTGCGTCTGGAACTCAAGCGTGAAGATATCGGCGCTATCCTTTGCGCGCTGATGCCAGTAAAGCGAGCTGCACTGCGCAAGAAGCAGGGGCAGAAGAATCGAAATAACTATCTGATGTTTCTTCATGGATCATGGCCTTCGCGTGGAGCGCGCTCAATCGTAGGATGTGCCCTCGTATGCCTGTGGATAACACTTTTTGCATCCGCGTATGCTCAGCCGGTTTTTATCCTCGACGGGGTTTGAGAAGGCGACGGCCGATTCGCTCAACGACAGCTTCTTCTTGCATACAGGGCAGAGACGCTTTCCCTTACCGCCAAGGCAGAACGGACATCCTTTGATGAACGAACGCAGCTCGGTCTTGCCGATCTGCAACTGGTTCGAGCGCATCTGCTCGCCCTTGCGAAGATCATGGCCGCAGATCGGACAGTAGCCGCGAATCGGTTCTTTCTCGCGGGCCGATGATCCGACCTTAACGGAAAAGAGCATCCAGATCAGGAAGGCAAAGGCGCCGCCCATCAGAGCAAGCAGGATGAGTATCTCATCGGTCACAGGCGATCGTTTGCCGACGCCTGTGACAGGCAAGCATTTCTAAACGGCCGTCAGATGGGATAGAGCGGATGCGCTCCCGCCTATTGCCAGATGCGTCGCAGGAAAGGTCCGCGGCCCGAGCCTTCGCGGTAGCGGTTGTAATGATCGGGATTCTTCTTGTAGTAATCCTGATGATACTCTTCGGCTCTATAAAACGGACCGGCAGGCTCGATCGCGACGACGATAGGAGTGGAGAAGCGTTTGCTCTTTTCGAGTTTCTCACGTGAGGCAAGAATGGCCGCCTTCTCTTTCTCGTTTGCATAAAAGAGCACGGGGCGATACTGCCTGCCGCGATCGGCGAACTGTCCGCCTTTATCGGTCGGATCAATCTGCATCCAGTAGGTATCAAGAAGCTGCTCGAATGTAACCTTCTTCGCATCGTAGTGGATACGCACCGCCTCGACGTGTCCGGTAATGCCGGCGCTGACCTCTTCATAAGAGGGATTCACCTCTTTGCCGCCCGTATAACCCGATTCCACGGCATAGACTCCGTCAAGTTTTTCGAAGGGCCCTTCCATACACCAGAAACATCCGCCGGCAAAGATGGCGATAGAGGCACCGGCAGGCACCGTTTCGCCCGCGGGCTTACCCGTCGTCTCGGAGGAAGGTCCGCAGCTGATAAGGATGAGCAGAGCAGAAAAAAGATAACGCAGCTTCATGTGTATTGTTCGTAGAGGGAGGGAGGAGGTTACGGGATTAATTTGAATTGCTATCAGCATGAGCCTGATGAATATGATGGGCATGAGGATGCTCGCTCTCAACCTTTTCGCGCTTATAGCATTGTCCACCTGTGTTTCGGAGAGACAGGATTGCCTCGGTGAATTAGCCAGAGATGGAGATGAAACTGCCTGCTGGCTTGTCGGTGAGTCTGCGAACAAAAAGTCCTATTACGAATCTATCGGCGATACGGTAAAGGCGGACTCAGCCCAGAGAGATGTGGAAGGTTTTACGTTGCTCTGTTTGAAATACCTGATAGATGTACAGGATTGCAGGGAACGATCGTCTGCGGTCCCGGTTCCTACTCTGTAGAAAGACGAGATCTGGCGTTTCACAAGCGTGCCGTTGGCGGCGTAGCTTTCAGAAAAATCGGTGAAACTTTAGCCGAGGCTCGTTCCTTGAGAGCTCATCGACCAGGACCGGGCCTGACAGGAGTCTTGGGATGTCACGGTGGGGCTTGACGGGAGTATTAGGATGCTACGGTCGGGCGCGATGTGACATAATGCAGGCGGCTGGGTGCGGAGGGTTAGGCGAGATCGGTTGCATGCTTACTTTATCGCCTGGCCGGGATAGGACATTTCGAGAATCACCACATCTCCATCAGCAATGAACGGGCCGTGGATCTCGCCCGGTGGTCGACTTGCATAGAAACCCGGTTCGAGCCACATGTCAAAGGCCTTATCGTAGAGTCGGCCAGAGACTACAAATATTTCCTCAGGGTAATCATGGCTTTTTGCCCCGAATGCGTCGGTAGAGTATCCGCTTTTGAATTTTGTCAGTCTTGTGTAATCGCCCGATTGCGGATCTTCTGCGATGGTAAGCTGAAGCAGATTGCCATCCGATCCGTCTATGACTTCCCATTGATCACTGTTCTGGTCTGCCAGTGGATTCCAGTATGTCTTCGTTGATTTCATCTGTTATCCTTGGGAATCCGTTCCTCGCGTTCCTTGCTGAACTGACAACCTTAATTCTCACGGACCGGCGTTGCCGGTTTCGGGATGGGCGTCATGGGAGTATTGAGATGCCGCGGTGGGGTGTTACAGGCGTATCAGGATGCGACGGTCGGGCGCGATGTGACATAATACGGGCGGCGGGGTGCGGAGGGTTAGGCGAGATCGCCTGTAGAGGGGCTGTGCCGATTCTGCGAAAAGATGAGATCCGGCTTGTTACGAAAACTCAGCCCCTCGGCAAGTCATACAAACCGTAAGATATTAGAGGAGCCTGAGATCACCTCGTGGATGCCATCGCTTTCTTAATTGCTTCTATCCATTCGTCGCGGCTGTAAACCAGAAGGCAGGCTTGCGAGTTATCTGTCATCGTCAGACACATTCCATTGGAAATTGGGCTGATGCTATTATTCACTTGAACATCGGTTATTGACGAGAGGGGAATCTTCACATGGCCAACGTACTGATTATATCCGTGAGATTTAAATATGATTCTTTGATCTGTCAGATATAGAATTCCACCAACGGAGGAACCCTGGTAGAGAAAATTTGCCCCACCACGTCGAATCTCACTTTCTCCCTGATTTAGCTCGGATTGCGTCAGGGCTGATGCGCAGCCGAGCGATAGTGTCAGTGTCAGAAGCAAAGTTGGAATACTTATAGGTTTCATGGCAGTAAAAATCAATCTATCTACCGTTCTTTATGTTGAATAGTATTTTTCATATATGATTCGGAAAAATTGTCTTGAATTCGAGCGACTCCTGGCCGGCAACACATCTATTGAGATGTGGGAATCTATGATTCGTACCTCTCTGACACAGCTGAGCGGTGGGCGATGATTGCCTCAGGATCGGGCGTTGGAAACCCTCGCCGTGTAAACCGGCACCGATACTGACCCACCCCCGGCAATTATCGTGAC